>Ga0307377_10002564_pt1 | contig 21380 bp, 18 predicted proteins | sample TR3MG_FD_202535 | JGI IMG/M metagenome (GOLD analysis project Ga0307377, IMG submission 202535) | Soil microbial communities from Risofladan, Vaasa, Finland - TR-3 | ecosystem: Environmental > Terrestrial > Soil > Coastal area > Acid sulfate soil | place: Finland: Risofladan, Vaasa | collected...
CAAAATAATAATAATCTCTATTCTTAGAATGTCCAAGAAGGAAAGATAAAGCCCTTTTTAGGGCCTTAATCATTTCTTTGTCGCAGTAGTTTTTGTTCCCTTCTTAATTACTAAATCTCTCAACACTGGAACTATCTTTATTCCAAACTTGTTAGCCATTGTATCAACACCTGCAGAAGCAAGAGCTGTTACTCCAAGAGCTGCGTATGTTATTGGCAATCCTACTGCAAAAGCTATTCCTGTTCCTATCCCTTCGATAGCTGTATCCATAAATATACTTTTGTCAAATGTAGTCTTTGGTTGCGCTTTCTTAATTTGGTAGAATGCAATTCCACCTCTAAGTGCTGCTCCAATAAATCCTGCTGCTCCGAAAAGCACCTGTGGGTTATAACTTAATAAATCCATTTTCATTACCTCCATTCATCTTACAAAATTAGATATTGCTAATATAAGCATAAGTGTTCCAATTAGTAAATCCCATACTCTTAAGCCAAATAGCTTATTATCTTTTTTATTTTGTTTGTGATCAATCTTGTGATTCTTTAAACCTTCATCTACTTCACAAGCCTTATCCCAATTCCTTGCTATCTTTCCTGCTCCTTTTGTAAGTATAAGATCATGTGTTGCTTGTTTCCTTTTCATATCCTTAAGATCTGAACTCATCTCATCTACCTTACTCTTCATCTGAGACTGTTCAGTATGCATAACAGCTACATGCTTATCTATACTCCTAAGTAATTCTCCGTTGGTTGTCATTAAGCATTCAATGCATCTATCTCTACAATGTCAGCATCTATCTCTGCTATTCTTGCAGTAAGTCTAGTTTTTTCTCTTACAAGAATCTCTCTGTTTACAACTATCTTGTTTTCTACTTGAACAGTTTTTTCAAACCGATCATCTGATATTTTTGTTATGGTCATATTCATCTACCTCCAATTTTATACCCCTAAATGATTATTATCTCTTAATTCCTTAAGAGATGCTTTAACTTCTTCATGTTTAGTTTTTGCAGCACCAGATACAAAATTAACATTGATTGCAATAGTTAATCTCAATCTTTCTTCCCCTTCTGGAATAGTTAATGCTTTTACTTCCTCATTGAATTTAGCAAAATCAATAAAGTTATTGATATCTATATTTGCTATTTCTTCTTGAGTATATTCTCCTGCACCAGTTATTGGTTCAAACTTATGTGCATTATTACTTCTTGGTTTAATTATCTCACCCATATTTCACACCTCTCATCTTTTCCGCTTCTCTTAGCGTAACCCACTACTCTATTCCATTGAGCATCATTATCTACTTTTCCTTTACCATTACCTGCAGATACAATAATATCTCCTGCATTAAAATCTCCTTCTATTGAAACCATAGGGATAGATCCAGATAAAGCAATATATTTCATCTTCCCAGATTTATATAATTCCATTCTTGATTCTCTCGCCCCCATCCTAACTCCAGGTTGTAAAGAAACAACAGACGGGCATCTAAAAGAATTAACACTTGCTCTTTTCCACTTACCTTGTAATCCAACATATCTCATTCTTGATTTGTTAGGATTCATCTTCAAAACTCTTTCATGTTCTTCAACTTCTTTATTAAAGAAAGTTTGTTCATCTGGGTTATCCCAATCCCCTAACTCAACAATATCTCCAACTTCAACATCATTTGCTACGAACTGTAACTCAGCAACGTCACAATAATTATCATTTAAGTCTTCACAATAAACATCATCCCAAGGAGAATTGCTTGCACCCAAATCATTAGTGCAATCATAATAAGGATAAAATCTAGAACTTGTTGAACTGTTATCATAAATCATATCATCTCCAGGTTCTAACCATATATCATCTCCACTATCAAGAGTAATATCTCCACCTGCATCTAAATATATTTCATCATCGGCAGTCATATAAATATCATCACCAGTTTCAGAAACAATACCATAAACATCGACTAATCCATTCCCATTCATATAGATAGGTCCAGTCATATCTATCTCATCTGGATTTAAAGTATCTCCTCCTTCATATCCTGCAGAACCATGATCGTGATCATGAAAACTTCCACCACTTGCTGTGTTTGTAATAGTTACAGAACCAAAATTCTGACTAACAGATATTCCAGTTCCAGCATAAATTCCATAAACTCCTTGATGGGAATGATCACCTCTTGCAGCTTGAGGACTAGTTCCTGGGCTCCCACTTACAACAGTAACAGAAGGTGTAGAACCATATGTATTCAAATCTAAAACTACTGCTCCTGTTGTTGGACTAACAACTATTCCTGTATCAGCTGAAGTAACAGAAGTAACTCCTCCTCCACCACCTGGCCATGTAGTTCTATAAACTCCATCAAGATAAATTCCACCAACATGTAAATCTTTCCACTGAGCATAACTAGTTCCTAAATCTGTTTGTTTATCTCCATTAGGTCTAAGAGTAGAAACATTTGTAGAACTACCCCCTACAATAACTGCACCACCATTTGTATTTAATTGAAGATACAATCCAGTATTTCCTTGCACAAAAAGATCACTTGAATCATCAGTAATATTATTATTTACACTACTATCAAATTGAATCTTCCCTCCAAAGAAAGTTCTTGATCCAATAAGAATTCCTAAACTATCAATATTACAAATCAGAGTTCCATTATCTTTAAACTGATAATCTATTCCTGAATTTCCATTTATAGACATAGCACTAAAGTTACAAGTAATCTCATTTGATGCAGCATAACCAATATCAAATACTCCTGCACCAACTAAAGGATTAGCATCTAATCCCATTCCTGAATAAACTCCAACCCATCCAGGAGAAACTCTAAAAGCATATTCATCCGTTCCTATAGCCCCATATCTTCCTGCTAAGAAAATATTATCTCCTGTTGCATCAATTCTAACTTTATCTGTTTCAGTATCGGGGAATACATAATTACTTCCACCATATCCTGATGCTCTATCCCAATAACTTCCTGTTGCACCAGAATATAAATCATTTAAACTTACAGGACTTCCAGCATTAGCAGTAAGATCTTCAAACATCATATCATTTCCATCTCTGTAAACTCTAACTGTGGTCGTTCCAAAATATATATTCTTTGAAGGACCTGTTCCAGACATGGCTAAGTTTTCATCAAACTGAATATTACCTGCACTTCCAGTTGGCTTATCAAAAATAAGATTGTTAGTTCCACCATATATCTTCCAAGTGTTTACATCTGAAGAAGTATCTAACCATATTCCACCTGCATCAGATGGAGCTAAATCTTGTATCCACCCCTGATGTTGCAGACTAAGAGCTCCATTATATATTCCAACCCAACCACTTGAAACTCTAAGATTATAATTACCTCCCCCATAATCACCAGCATTTAATGAATCCCCTGAGCCAGAATCAAATATTGCTGCTGTGCCAGAGAAATTGTAAACAGAAATACCCCTCCCTGTTGCAACTGGAGAAAGAAAAGTTCCACTATCTGACCAATAACTTACTCCACCTAAATCGGCTAACTTAACACCTGTTGGGTAATCATCATCTATAAAATAAATTGAACCTGCGACAGAATACATAACAGTACTGTCATCAGCAATAAAATATCTATCTGAATAAACACCATACCACCAATTAGTATCATTTCCTACTTTCTTAGTTCTTGATGTAGGGAAAGGGAGAATGTCTCCCATATTATAAGCATAACAAGCCCCATTGTTTCCATTTATAGGTCCACCAAATGAAGCTCCTGCATCTGCATAAACTGTTCCAACTGTCCAAACATCAGCCCATCTATCTGTTGTGGTTCCTAAACTTCTAATGTTTGAACTTGGGATTAAATCGTTGTGTGCAATTATCTCTGAATTATTCATCTCCATAGCTAGAAAAGTTCCAGAACCAGACCAAGCCCATAAAGACAATACTCCCGTTTCATCACTAATCATAGCTTGAGGAAAATAGATATCTCCATATAAGTGTAGATCTCTCCAGGTTTCACTTGTTCCAGTTTGACCAAGATCATAACCAGTCCCATTAGGAATTATATTGTAAGATGTTGTAGGTCTTAAATATCCACCACCTACATCTTCCCAAAACCCTGATGAGAAAAGACTACTTAATGGAGTCCATGCCCCACCATTAGCAACAGTATCTTTAAACTCTAATTGATTAGTTCCTGTATTTCTCCTTATACCAATATCAGAATGTCTAAAATATAAATCAGGTTGCGGATTATCATCTGAAAATGCAACTAAACTATTATAAAATCCAATCCACCAATCAGTTACTCTAAAGTTCCATCCCTCTCCCGGAGCACCTGCATTATAACCGGCTCTTAAAGCGTCTCCTGCACCATCTGAATCAGCAGTAAGAGCTGTTCCAGCAGCAGTTGAAAATGCAGCTATCCCAGTACCATCACCTGCACTTACTGCAGAAAGAGTATAATTCCCCGCACTTGGAGTCGCACCAAAGTAACCATAATTAGACCAAACCTCATACCATTTTCTTGTAGCAGCTCCTAAAGAACTCCCAAGTGCAGAATCTGTAAAAGGAACTACTGCTCTATCTATGTAAGGAAATATCTCAGTTCCAGATTCAGTCCATAATCCTCCTGGACCAACTCCCCCTAATTGTGATTTAGTCCAACCAACACTTGCAGCAGTAGAATCATCATCAGTTAATATCCATGTCTTTGGATCTTGTCCACCCCAAGCTCCTTCTGGAACTACAACATTATCTACTTTTCCTGTAAAGAAATCTCCAGAGGTATCATCATCATTGTCTGCTCCTTCTTTTTTTTGTTGATCAGATTTTCTTGTAGGATCTTGCATCTCTGGCATTTGTGATTCATTCATACTTTCTGCAAAGTCAAAGCTTCCATCAACATAAGCTCTTGTATCTTCGCTATTCAAATATAATATAAGTTTTTGAGGTGGCCAAGTATATTCATATTCAACAACTCTATAATCACCATCTGGTAAATTTATAGCATCACTATCCTCAACTCTAACTTTAGTTCCAAGTAATGTATTTGTTCCATTATTAGTTATTGTTGCAAAAGCAGTTTCAGGATCAGAAACAGTAATAGCCACTATTTTATTCCCATTATCCCCTGATGGAATCTCTTTTGATTCCAACATCTGTTGAGCTTTTCTATCAAGAGAATCTTTACTTATTGCAGTATTGTCTGTTGTGGTATAAGTCATTAAACCATCATCTTCAATACTTGTCCCTGGTTGAGGATTTTCTATACTATACAAATTAGCATCTCTAACCTGAGTCCCAGTCTCATGAGCATAAACATCACTCCAATTTCCAGAACTTGAAGAACTCCTTATTCCTTTCAAATACGTTGAAGTTTTACCATTATAAACTATTAGTTCAGAACCAACATAAACTGAGCCTGCGCTTGGAAATAAACTAGTATCATCACAATATATTCTAACATAAGGTACGTTTGGAGTCGCGGGAGGCAAGACATTATTTCCATCATCAACAAGAACTATGTCTGCCCCTGCTTTATGTTTTGCAGGAATTGTATTTGTTGTTGCACCAGATACTTTAGATCCTCTTTCTACAATATATACTGCTTCACCATATGATGTGCTATGTGGATCTCTAACTTTTATAACTTCATTATCTATCTTTATATAGAAACCATCATGGTTAACATTTATAAAACTCCCACCAAGTTTCATTAGGATCTCATCATCAACTGTTAAAAAAGCAGATAAATTTTCATACCTAACTCCATCATTAGAACCATCAAGCCAACCATCTAATCTTTCACTCAAAGTTGTTTTCCAAGTTGTATAATCTGCAGCCCAAGTTTCTACTTGTTTTCCAGAGTTATCTCTTCCTTTCAAAATAATATGATTAGTTGCAGTATCAAGTTCTTCAGCACCAGAGCCAGTAGAACAATTAGTATCAGGACCACTAAGATGAAGAGTCATCGCAGTAGAACTTGAACCTATCCTTTCATAGACAGATACAAAATCAACGAACTTCGTTGTAGCTAAATCTTCATGTTTAATAATCCATTCTTTCTTTCCAAGATTACAAACTTTTTTTAGAGCTTCTATTCTATTTGTATAATCCACAGTTAAAGTAAGTTGAGGGTTTGGAGAACCACCCCAATCTAATTCAATAATACTCCCATTAGAATCCCTTGTTATTCCAATAGGATCAGAACCATGTTCCAATATAACATTAAGATATTCTTGTTTAAATATTTCTTTATTTGTATTAGTCCTTAGAAGTGTCTTCTTCTTCTGCAAACTTCCAGTACTTTGAATAGCTTTTAATTTAGTCTTACCTTGAGTTTCATATGTTGGTGTAAGGATAACGAATTTACCAAGAAGGTATAATCCAGAATTAACAAATAAATAATTGTTAGCTTTAAAATCATTTCTTAAAGTAGAATTAGTTAATCCATAAGCTTCTCCTTCAAATTCTCCTATCTGTCCTAACTTATGTTTTATTGTCCATTTGACAACATAACCATATCGTTCTGTAAAGGAGCTATAACTAGTTGGTTGATAGTCGTTACCATCGACAGTCCATATTTTATACTTTCCAGCTTCTGGTACATATCCCATTTTGACATTTTTTATTGAACAATATCTTCTGCATGTAACAATGTTATTACAACATCATATCTTTCGGGAGCTTGCTTACTAGCATTGCCTGTATATTCTTCTGATCCCCCTTTCGGTTCTTCTGAAATCATAATTCTTGTTATATGAACATTAAATCCATTTCCTGCATAATACATATTTGCATTAGTTGGGCTATACCCACTACCTGTTACATCTGAAGGAACACCATAGTTTAATGTGCAAGTTCCTCCACTCCTTATCATATTGACTAATACATCTCTTGCAGCTTGAGCATTTCCAAGTTCAACACTTGTAGTATCAATTATTCCATTAACAGTAAAGGTTCTTCTCATATTCAAGAAGTCCATAGATTGACGAATAGGTGTAGTTGCATCAGGAGTTATGGGTAAATCTGCAGGAGCAAAAAACTCTTTTGGCCAGTTAGCTACTTCTTTATCAAACATCTCTTGTATCTTTGGTACATGTATTATTAATGGACCTGGACTTGTTCCTGGTGCTGTTGCAAATGGTGGTTTTATGAATTGAATTGTAGTCATCTTATACCAATCCTCCTTAGATCATCATATAATCTTTCGTTTATAGTTGCAACTAATGAATTTACATCCACTCCGCCACCACTAGACGTAATATTTATAGTTGGATTATAGTTAATGGCGCCTACTCCTCCTCCTGAAAGAGGAATAACTGCTTCTGGACCTCTTTCTCCTATCATTGCCAGAGTAGGTCTTGTTACAATCCCACCGCTTGCCATCTTCTCTGGTTCCATCATCTTATTATACAAACCTTTTGTAGCTGATCCAAATGAAAAGCCTTTTCCAGAAAGTAAATCTTTAGCACTTAATATAACATCAATTAAAGTAAGGAAAGGAGATAATATACCCATAATGATTCCAACAACTACAACTTTAACCCATTTAAATTTATCTGCTAACATAACTAATGCAGTAATCACTCCAGCTATGGCCAATGGAATCCATCCACCTAAAACTAAAGCAACAATTCCTGCAACAGTTATTAATACACCGCTCACCATCTTAAACCAATTTCCTTGTAAGAATCCAGAGAACATTCTAAATACACCAAACAAGACAACAAATATACCGCCTATTTTTAATAATACATTACCTAATGCTGCAAAACCTTTAGCACCACCTGCAAGCCAAGCAATTGCTCCCTTGAAAGTTACTCCAAATCCAGCAAATAATAAAGCGAATTGGGCCCCAATTGTAACAATAAAACCTAATGCTGCAGCCATAATAATCATAGTTCCAACAAAATTTCTATGTTCTGGACTTTTCAAAAAATCTAAAAACTTAGGCAACCATCTTGTAATCAATGGCATAAGAATAGGAAGTAATATACTTGCTAATACTCCTCTCCACATATCAAACAACCCAGTCATCTGCATAACTTGTTTTATCATTCCACCAAAAGTTTTACTAAACATCATACCAATAAACATTAAAGAAAGGAACTCTCCTCTAAATGGTTTCATTCCATACTTAGCTACTTTTGAAGAAGCTTGTCCAAATTCCATAGCCTTCCCTGTATAAGTATTCATAAATCCACCACCTTGTTTAACAGCAACATTTGTAGCAGCTTGATCTTTTTGCCAACCAGCTATACCTTGTCTGATTTTAAACATAGGCATCCCCATATTCTGCAAGTGAGTCGTCATATCCCCCATAGTTTTATTATAATCTGCACTCCCTACTTTTGCTGCAACAGTTTCACTACCCATTTTTTTAAATGAAGCAGTAGCAGTTTTTGCCACCTGTGCAGCTGTAACAAGTTTACCTGTAGTCATGTTGATAAACCTTCCATTATCAGCAAGGGCCATATTATTTGCAGCAAGAGAATTTGTAAAATTTTGTAAACCTTGAGAAATCTGGGTACTTCCTAATCCTTGTGTCCGCATTATTTTTCCAGCTGCAGCTAACTGTGATGCAGCCCCTTTAGCAGCAGTGCCTAATCCTGCTAATTGAGTCTGCAAAGACTTCATAGATGTAGCGTTGACTATAACGTCAAGCTGAATTACCCCTTTATAATTTACATTTCCTGCCATTATCTATCTCTTTCCTTTTCCTTTTTGTTTATTCTTCTTGTTTTGTTCTTTTCTATCAGCATTGATTTGTTCCAACAGATTATTTATAGTCTGCATAGGAAGTTCCAAGAACTCCTTTAAAGGAATCCATCCATATTCTTTCATAAACATATGGTGGATTAAATAAAATTGTTCCTCTATGGATTTGTTCTTGCCATTCTTCTTATCAAGCTTTGATAATATTTCATCTCTAAGCATTTGGAGTTTGGGCTTCTACTGCTTTTTTGGCATCTATTGCTTTCTGCTGCATCTTCTTCATCAAATCAGCCTTCCTTGGATCTATTTTCTCAGGAGATAATTTCACCATTATATCTGAAAAATCTGCGAAGTTGGCAACAACAAATTGTTCTGCAATAGACTTTTCTAACTCAGGATAGGAAGTCATTACAACATCGACATAGAGATCCATCATATCTTTTGTATCTTCTATATTCATCATCGCCCCATCTTTTTGAGTTCCATCTGAATTTGTTGTTTTACTTATCCTATCTCCCAATATCATCATAGTGGAAAACTGCTTAACATTTAAAGGTTGAAACTCAAACTCGTCATCATTTCCTTCTTGATCATTAAGCATTATTTTTACTGGTTTGTTAATGTGTTTCTTAAATTTTTCAACGCTCATTTTCTTTTCACCTCAGTTCTATTCTTGGATAGGGATTTTAATTTCCCTTCCACTTATTGTTTTTCTAACCTTAAACTTTTTAGGTTCTATCTTTTCAGCCTTAGCTAATCTTTTCTCATGATCTTCCAAGATTGAATAAATTTGTTGGTATGGTTGTGGCTCAACAAGCATGGTATCTACTAATTTCTTGAAAGCCATTCCATAATCACCAACAAACTCATCATTAGCGAATTGTTTAAACGCTTGCACAGAGTCTCTTGGGACTCTTTCCATTCCAAACTTTTGTGCCTTGGGATGGATTATCTTTTCCTTTACATTATTTATCTCTTCGGACATTTTCTATTCACCTCAATATTTGTTTTGTTTATGATGGAGCAGCTCCAGCGTAAGCACCTAATGTAGCTAGTATTGCATCATCAGCTTCTTCAGCTTTGATCAATCCACTTCCAGCTCTATCATATGCAGGGCACTTAAATGTGCATGATGCTTTCAACAAATCATCTGTAAAATCCATAGTTGCATTTGTCAAATAACAATTCCAGAAACTTACTCTTAAACTATCTCCAGAACCTATTGCTCCTGCTGCATCAGTTATTCCTGTAGCAGTAGTCCATAATACTGTTACTCTAAATTTCTTTCTTGTAAAAGTTACTATTCCTTCTGTATCTGTTGGTGATAATCCCATAAACCATCCATGTATACCATTTGGTGTAGTTCCAGCAGAACTTATACCTACTGGGAATATTTCCAAATTGATTTCAGTTATTTCTTCTGGAATAAATTTAGTAACTCTTCCTGCAGAAACTGTAGCAATTGATTCTATGTCTCTTGCACCCCAGCTTACATCTATTGTATCAGTAATTGTTCCAAACTGATATTGGTTTCCATCTTCGTCAGATATAGCAACCCAAGCTATTTCTGTCCATTGATCAGGCATTGACATTTTATTTCACCTCCTCCGGTTGTTTTTTTTCATCTTTCGGTTTTTCCGATTTTTTCTGTTCTGCTCCAGAGATAGTCAATATTTTATCATACCCTCTGTCTTTTCTAAGTGGAATCTCATGTTCTATTTCACCATTAGGATCTATATGAACACCAACTCCAACTTCATCAATAACGAATAATTTTTCATTTGTGTTATTCTTTATTTTGAACATTTTTTATTTCCCTCCTTTCAATTTTTTATCTAATTCTCTTGTTATTATTTTAGGTATAGCTCTAACTGATGCATCAAGAGCACTCTCCATAAATTTTGTCCTAGTATTTGCTGAATGTGAAAGCATCCATCCTTGAGGATTCTCAATATATTGTCCTCTTGTTCCAGGAGAAGCTCTGTGATCTTCAATCCATTCAATAGGTATCCAGTGAGGAGTCCAACCATTTTCTACAGCCATACCATATGCCGCACCAGGAGTTCCATCCATGAACCCAACAGTATATACTTTTGGTGATGGATGTCCTGTAATTCCTATACTTCTTGCTAAAGATCCTGTAAATCTTGGAGATCTTAACTTAGCTGATTTAACAACCCACTTAGCCCAACCCAACCCAATATCTACTGCAGAGTTATTTAGTTTATTTGGAATCTGAACTACCTTACCTCTCAAGTCCGGTATATTCGATGTAAGTTTCATTCGTATCATAGTGTTATTTGTGCCTCCGAAGTAATGTGTTGAATGCCAGTTATATACGCATTTGAGTTTAGCAGCTTAGCATTTCTTGATAATCCAACTGCAGTTCCTATTGTTGTTGTGAAATTGAATGTGCATGTGAAACTCATAATCTTTGAGTGTATTGTTATCTTATCTCTTATTGTATGATCCGTTGATGTATCATCTAAATTTGTAAATCTTATTTGAATATTTCTAAATATTCCACTGCTAGTCTCAACAGCATTTATTATTGCATCTGCCAACTCATCTAACTGTTTCTGTTTAGTAACATACACTTCAACATTAATTGTTGCAGTTGCAGTCTTCTTTGTTAGTGTAAATTTATCCCATGATATCTCTGGTGAGTTTATCACACCAATTGGATAAGCCTCTGAGTTGTCAAGGTTTACATCTGGAAATGCTGGATACCACCACTTACTTCTGGTAGGAGAATGAGGATCGGTCACATTGTTCACTATTCTATTATAAAATACTTTGAACAAGCTCTGTATAAGCTTCTCTTTTGTGACGCCCAATACATAGGCACTTGAATTCAGTGTTTCTTCGTTTGTTGCCATTTGACTCCTACCAGGAGTCTATGCGTTACTTACATAGATTCCTTTAATTTTTTATATTATTAAATCTTCTGCACTCTAGCTGTTAAATAGTAAAGCACATCAACAAGTGGCTGTCTTTCAATGCTTCTTATTTCATACCAGACTCCAGCATACAATACCCTATTTCCAGGAACTGCGTATGATTCATCTTCCTTTCTAAAGCTAAATAAGACCTCTCCAGCCTTAAATACTCCTTCCTTGACTTCATCATCGCTTGCAGTATATGACATCACCATAACTATTAATCTATGATCATCATAGTTTTCTACTGCATCCCCATATTCATCACTGAAAGACTTGGAGACGACTCTGACTACCACTGTTGTTCCAAACTCATTGATTATTTCTTCTATTTCATTCCCATCACAGATTATACTTGATCTTTCATCTTCAATTCTCATATCAGATTTTAAGGAATATCTCTTTCCACTAATCTGGGCAGTAGATACTATTCTTCTAACACCAGTTATATAAGCATCAGAGTTTATGTAAATCAATCCACCAGATTGTATCCCTCCAATTACTACAGCATCAGAGTTAATACTACCTTCTTCCCCTGTTCTTCTTATTCTCGCATCCGATGTTATATTTACACTTGGCATTTTAGTTTGATCCCAGTATACCTGAAATATTTATATGAGCCAAATAAGCTATTTGGTCAGCAGGCATCAATGTTCCATCAATTGTGTTAGCTATTGATCTATCATTTATTTGTGCCAGTAAAGTTATATACCTTTTATAGTATATATCTGGTGCCTTCTTATCCCTGAATACTGTAAGACTTCCCATTCTGAATCTATCAGCTTTTCCAATGTTTAGCTTTCCATAACCATAAGATGCTGTAAGCATTATACATGCCATCTTAATCAATTTGTCATGATTTGGATTATCTACTCTTCGTTTAGTGTGGCTATAAGTTACAAATAACTTCTCATCAGATCCAGGTGCAAGAGCAACTCTGAATTGTCCTGTTGCTGCATTGACTTGAGTTATAGTGTATGATGTTCTAAATCCATCACTATTTATTGTGTATGCTTCCATATCTGCAGTAGTAACTCTGAAATCATTATTCCTATCTGCAATTGGATATTGTCTTGTATAATAAACAAGATTAGTTCCATCAATGTCATTCTCTTTCTCTTCATCCATGTATAAAACTCTTTCATCTTCTTCAAGAACATTGATATCATTATTCAACTGAGTTCCAGAAAACTCTATCAATGTAGCTAATTGTGTATCATTGATATCTGCGGATCTAATGTTTGTCAGCATCCTTACTTCTTCTACAGAACAATAACCATAAAATGTTCCTCCTTGAGAAGCATCAGATAATGCGCTAACATCTCCTGCAACTGAATCATAAAACTCAACCTTATACCAAAAACTTCCATTCCCTGAAGGATCATAATATGAATTATCATAAATGCCCTGGCTATGTATCAATTCATAAGTTGCAGTTTGTCCACTAGCACGATAAACCCTAACAGTATCATAGGTAGCTTCTGATGTTATTTTTTTCCATTTAAGTAATACTCCCATCGTTCATTCACCTCTTCCTACCTTTTTTTAAATCTTTAGACTTTAATAATTTTCCTTTTGTTTTTACTTTCTTTATCACATCTGCAACCATTTCAAATAAATCAGGCCTTGCTTCAACAATGGATCCAACCAATTCTTTTTTTAGGTCCCTAACTTTTCCAGGAGCAAACTCATATATTTTTCCATCTCCTAATTTGATCTTGATTACTTGGTCCGTTATATTTTTTATCTTCATCTTTTCACCTTATTTCTTTGTGTATGTGTTACACAATCCTACATTTGATTCAATCCATTGAGGGGTATTATGATATCCTGATTCAATCCAACAAGGTTGTGTTTCTATCTTTGCAATATAAGCAGATGATTTAATATATTCATCTTGAACAACTTTTACGAAAGCATCTTCATTTAATGTCTCAGTGTAAGTAACACTAATGTAAGCGTCTGAATTTAAAGGAACTTGATATTCACAATAGAAGTATGGATATTCTGGTGCACTCCATAATCCTGTTGGTGATATAACCATATCTGAAGTTATAGTTCCTGTTACTGGTTTGAAAATATGTGCGTCAGATAATAAAGTTTCTTGAACTCCAACTCTTGTGATATAAGCTGAGCAAAGGATTGCTTGTTCTCCTTGTTTATAGATAAATATTTGTGAGTTTAAAGTCTCTTCTCCAACTGTTAAGATATAAGCATCTGAAGTTAAAGCTTCTGTTACATCAGGAGTATAGATACTTGCATCTGAAGTAATATTTATTACATAAGTATTAACAATAAATGCTTCTCCGTTTATAGTTTCTTCGTTATCAACTACCTTGATGAAAGCATTAGAGGATAAAGGATGTTCTCCTTCAACATGGATATGTGCATCTGATGTAATTGTCTCTGTAATATTCTTAAATATCCAAGCATCTGAAGTAAGTACTTCATCTGTAGTTTTGAATATCCAAGTGTCAGATGTTAGATCTAAATATGTTTCATAAATTATTATTGGAGATGATGCAACAGTAGTATCCCAACCTGAATCATCTGATGCTGCAGTTTCCATCTCTGCATCTGCGCCAGTAAACTCTAATGTGAAAGTTAAGATATCTCCAGCTTCAAATCTCAAACTACCTAAATTGAAATCAACCCAGTCAAAGTTATTTGGAACTCCCGCAGTTCCAAGATTAACCCATTGAGTGTAAACTGTTGTAGCTCCATTTTGAACTTTAAATCTTACAACTGAACTAATTGCTGGTTGAGTTGGTCTCAATCTTATTGAGAAATCTCTCATATATCCACTTCTTGTAGGAGTAGTTGTAAATACGTTTAAATTAGTAAATCCTGAGCCAGGAGGTGTGCTTGTCTGAACATCTGTTTGTGTTCCTCCTCCCATTGAAGCTTTGATATATCCTCCAGATGTTATGCTTGTTTCTCTAAGGATAACTATCAAAGACCAGGAAGTAATTGTTTCACTCTCTGTTCTTTGAACAAATGCATTAGAGTTTAATCCTACTTCTTGTAATTCTTCTATATGTGCCCTTGAGTTAATTGTCTTGGTAATAGCTGCTTTCTTTTTGTAACTAGTTGATGTTATTGTTTCTGTGTTTGCTAATTTCTTAATGTATGAATCTGATGTTAAAGTTTCTTCTTCTACTCTTAAAATAAATAAATCGGATGTTGTTGTTTCTTCGTTATCTAGCACTTTGATATATGCATTAGATGTTATTGTTTCTTCAGTTGCTAATTTCTTAACAAATGCATCACTTACAATATTCTCAGTAACTCCATATCTTGTAACATAAGCATCACTTGTTAGGCTTGCCTCTCCCATTCCAAAGATCCACATATCACTGTTTAGAGTTTCTTCATTGTCTAAAACTTTAATGAAAGCATCAGAAGCCATAGCTTCATACCAACTAAAGATAATAAACGCATCACCAGTTATTGTTTCTTCATTGTCTATTATTTTGATATGAGCATCTGAAGATAGTGTTTCCTCGTTAGCTAGAACTTTAATTCTTGTAAATCCATCTATATTCTTTTCCCATGTCTGTTTAATTCTTGTATTACTATCTAATGTTTCTTCTCCTACAACAAGTATGTATGCATTTGAATCTATACTTCCCTCAGTTCCTTCTACTTTGATGAAAGCATCAGAAGTTAAAGCTCTTTCCTCTGTCTTAAATATCCAAGCATCTGAAGGCATAGTTTCTTCTTGGATCTCCCTTATGTAAGAATCATCATCTATTTCCTTATGTTGGACTTCCAAAATATAAGCATTACTTATCAAATCATCTTCTAAAATAACATGAATATATCCATAACAGATTATTGAATTAGCATATGTTTTCTTAATGAATGCATCAGATGATATTGATCCTTCTTCTCCAGCTCTTTTGATATAAGACAAACTATCAATATACCATTTCATTCCTATTCTTGTAACTACTAATAATGAATCAATGTCTTCCTGGTATGTTGTTTTGATAAATGAATTACTGAACATTGAGGCGTCATAAGTTTGCTTAATATAATTATAAGAGAATATTACTTTAGTATTTGCTAACTTTTTCAAATAGCTATCTGAACCAATAGTTGTTTCATAAGTTACTTTTGGGAATGCATCTGAAACTATTGTCTCTTCATATGTAGTTTTGATCATAGCATTGCTATTAATAGATCCTTCATTACCCAATACTTTAACAAATGCAGTTCCAAATATTTGTTTATCATATGCTTTCTTTTTGTAATAATAGGATGATAAATTTTCTTGATATGTAACTTTAGGATATGCATCTGATGTTAGTATTTCCTCATTGTCTAAGACTTTAACAAAGGAATCAGAGTTTATACTACCCTCATAACCAAGAACTTTAATGAAATAATTGGAATCAATAGTTGGACTATATGTAACTTTAGGATATGCATCTGAAGTAATATTCTCTGTATTAGCTATTACTTTGATATAACTATCTGCAAGAATAGATCCTTCAACATCTAAGACTTTAATGTAAGCGTCTGAATATATTTCTTCATTAATCGGTTCTTTGATATATGCATTTCCATCTATTGTGTATGTTCTTTCTATAATTATTTCAAATCCACCACCACCTTCTCCTTCTCTTTCAATTGTAGTGTTAGAAGTTAATGTTTCTTCAGTGGCCAATACTTTGATGTTAGCAATTGAATTCATATCATCAGTTGAGTATGTTGTAACTATTGGTCCATCTGGAGAGAACTCAAAGTTGAATCCAGAATTATCTCCTGCTGTTGCTGTTCTAAACTCTGTTGTTCCAGAACTTTCCTTAGTCACACTAAATGCAGCATTCAAAGGTATTCTAGGAACTCCGTCAAATGTGAATGATATTGTTGATAATGATGTTCCAACTAATTGATAATCTGAATAATAATCCTCACCACCTGAAGTTATCTTTAATCTTGTAGCTTGTGGTGTTGTTGTTGCTTTCATATCTACATCCATTGCAGTAATAACCATATCTGCAGGGCATGTTCCTGAGAATGTATTTTGAGATAAATATCCATCTGGTGTTTCTGTATTAGCTCTTGAAGTAGAAACTCCACCATAACTTTTTCCATCTAATTTAACATATGTATCTGAATAAATACTTCCTTCTGATCCTTCTGCTTTGATGAAAGCATTTGAGTTTAATGTCTTATTTGTTATGTAAAGTATGAATCCATCTGAGTCTATTGTTTCTTCGTTGTCTATAACCTTAGTATAACTATCTTGATTTATTGTTTCTTCATAAGCTAATCTTTTAATGAAGTAATTAGAATCCAATGTTTCCTCATTTGCAAGGACTTTGATGTATGAGTTAGATGTTAAAGTTCCTTCTTCACCACCTCTCTTTACAAAACTATCTGAATTGATTGAGACTTCATAGGCTAATCTCTTAATGTAATAATCTGAATCAAGAGTTTGTTCGTTAGCAAGAACTTTGATGAATGAGTCTATAATTATTGAAGCATCATAAGTATCTTTAACAAAAGAATCAGAACTGATTGTTTCTTCGTTATCTAATATTTTAGTGTAGCTTATTGAATTTAGAGTTTCTTCATAAGTTACTTTAGGGAAAGCGTCAGATGTTAATGTTTCTTCTTGGAGCTCTTCTATCCATCCACTGCCATCTATAATTTCTTCGTTATCTAAGACTTTGATATATGAATTACTGCTTAATGTTCCTTCTTCCCCTAATCTCTTGATCATAGCATTTGAGATTAAGAACTCTGAATAATCAGCTTCTATATACATATCTGAACCAATTACTTTATTTGTAACATAAAGGACATATGCATCGGAATCTATTGTTTCCTCAGTAGCAAGAACTTTGATATATCCATCGCTGTTAATTGTTTCTTCTGTAGATAATTTCTTGATATAAGTATTTGAGTTGATAGTTTTATCATAAGTGTTTACTACATAAGAATCACTTGTTATTGTTTCCTCAGTAGCTAAAACTTTAATGGAACCAGAGGAGTTTATTGTTTCCTCCATTGCTAATTTCTTGATATAAGCATTTGAGTTTAGACTACCTTCTTCTCCAGATCGTTTTATTGAGGATGTTGAAGTTATTGTTTTCTCTTGAGTTACTTTAGGGAAAGCGTTGGAATATATTGTTTCTTCTTTAACAACTTTAATGTAACCATTGCTATTGATTGTTTCACTAGCCATATGAGATTTTTTCACATAGCTTAAACTATTCAAAGTCTTTTCTTGTTCAATTATTATCTCAAAGCTTGTGCCGTCTTCTGCCATTTTATCTTGTTACCCCTCTGCATCTCCAATACCATCTTCCATGATCTATTAGTGTGCAACACTCAGGTCCTTGAATTTTGAATCTTCCTTCGTTTAGATAATATCCTGAAGTAACTCCATTAGCTGGCCAATCAACAAATGAGCTTCCATTCCAATAAGTCCATTTACTATCTCCCTGGAATTGCCAGCTATAATAATCCCAAAGGATATTTGTGAAATTGATATCTGAAGCTATTTGAATATGTATATCTACATTTCTATCTTGTGCATCATTTGGTATTCTGAATCTCATTCTCTCATCAGGATCGCTCAAATTATAATCTTCATCTGTTAAAGGATATATTGGGAATGGTGTTCCTGTTAATACAATGTGTGCGTCTGAAGTTAAAGATGTTTCTTCAATTCTTGATATTACTAAATCGCAAGTTATTATCTCAGTATTGTCTGGAACGAAAATCATAGCATCAGAGTATATACTTCCTGCTTCTGTTGTTTTTATTATAGCATCGCTTGTAATTGTTTCAGTTGTTCCTTTCCTTGTAATATACCCATCACCAGTTATTGTTTCAGTATTATCTAAGACTTTAACAAATGAGTCAGAATTTATTGTGACATACATACCATCTCTACTTACAACCTCTAAACTATCAATAGTTTCTGTGCTTGTTGCTTTGATGTATGAGTCAGATAATATTGTTTCTTCATTAGATAAAACTTTGATGTAGGAATTTGAAGTTATTGTTCCCTCTTCTCCAGATCTCTTAATCATAATATCAGATGTAAGAGTAACAGTTTGAGTATCTTTAATATATGAATCAGAAACTATTGTTTCTTCGTTTGATAAAACTTTGATCATGGAGTCTGAAGTTATTGTTTCCTCATTAGCCAACACCTTAATCGTAGCATCTGAAGGTAAAGTTTCAGTTACAGCTGGTATGTATATCTGAGCATCAGAAATTAATGTTTCATCGTAAGTTGTCTTAACTATTGCATCACTATTTATGCTGCCTTCAGTTCCTGCTGATTTGATATAAGCATCGGAAGTTAGTGTTTCTTCTTGTATCTCTCCTATGAATAAATCTCCATTCAAAGTCTCAACATTAGCCAGAATTTTAACCATACTATCTGAATCTATTGTTTCTTCTGATGTTGCTTTGATATATGCATCTGAAAGTAAATCATTTGTTGTTGTTGGTTTAATATTTGAATCACTTGTAATTGTTTCAGTTTCTACTTTCAAGATATATGAATCTGAACTGATACCTTCTTGTTCTGCATCTTTCTTAACATAAGCATCTGAAGTGATAATCTCTTCGTTATTCAATACTTTAACTGAGATATCCATAGCTATATCATCAATAGTGTAAGTTGTGATTATAGGTGCATCAGGTGAGAATTGGTAATTCCATCCTGAATTATCTCCTGCACTTGCAGTTTGATATTCAACTGTTCCTGCATGCTCTTTAGTTACAGTGATTGCTTGTCCTGGACTTAATCTTGGAACTCCTGAAAATGAGAATGTGTAATTAGCAAAGCTTCCAGTTGTAATTGATTGATAGTCTGAGTAATAATCATTAGCACCAATTGTTAATTTAAGTCTTGTATTCTGGGCAGTAGTTATAGCTCTCATTGAAATACGCATTTGAGTTATCACTGTTGAAGTTGGTGCAGTTCCATAGAAAGGATCTAATGTAGTTTGACCATCAGGAGTTTCAGTATTTCCATAACTATTTGTTGTTCCACCATACTCCCATGATTTAACTTTAGCATCACTTGTTATGCTTCCTTCTCCTTCAACATGGATAACTGCATTTGAAGTGATAGTCTCCTCAGTAGCAAGAACTTTAATGAACGCATTTGAATTTATTGATCCTTCTTCTATTCTACTAATCCATGCATCAGAAGTGATAGTCTCCTCATTATCGATTACTTTTATGTAAGCATCTGAGAAAGTTTGTATTCTTCCAGAGATATACATATCTGAAGTAATATTCTGTATTGTAGGAACTTTAATCATATGATATTCTATAATTGTATTTTTTCTAACTTTCTCAACCCACAGTTCAGAATCCAAAGTCTCTGTGTTATTTGGAACAAAGACCATAGCATCTGATGTTAATATCTCATCGTTAGATAAAACCTTTATGTTAGCGTTAGATGGTAGAGTTCCTTCTTCTCCTAATCTCTTAACAAAAGCGTTTGAATATATCTCTATTTCATACTCTTTATCTATGAAAGCATTACAAGGTATATCCACTGTTGGTGATGCAGGGATATATGCATTTGAAGTTATTGTAACTTCTTGAGTGTCTTTGATGTATGCATCTGAAGTTATTGTTCCTTCATAACCTGGTCTTTTTATGTGAGCATTTGAAGTGATAGTTTTATCAGTAATCTTTCTAATCATGCTATATTCAATTATTGTGTTAGTTCTGATCTTACTAACCCAAGTCATAGAATCTATTGTTTCTTCGTAAGCAAGTCTTTTTACTTTTGCATCTGAAACTATCGTAGGAGAATATGTTGCTTTAATCATAGCATTTGAATAAATTGCGTGTATTCCACCAAAGAATATTGTTTCAATATCTAAATCATCTTGGAAAGTAAAAGCAATATATCTCGTTGAATTATCATCCGAATCCATAGCAGTAGGATAATATCCAGACCAGACATTAGCCAATTCTGATGTTGTGAAAGGGAATGCTGACCTGTGTAAATGTATATCTCTTGTGTTAACTCCTGTATCTTTAACTCCATAGAAAAGAAGTTCTGCAAATGATGAATCCATAGAAGGATACAAGGCTATACTATCTTCTATTAAAACTGAATCATCCCAATTGTCTTCAATTGTAACATTATGATTAACTCTAAAGTAAGCTTTTTCATCAGCCGCAGGATAATAAACATATATCTCATTATCATCAGAAGAACTTTTTTCAATATCAAAACCAGACCTATAATTTGTAAGGAAACTATTAGACAAAGTTGATATATCATCTACAGCTGACCAGCTACTTCCATCATAATACTTTCCTTTAAGATCTAATCCTTCACACCAAACAACATAGTAAGAATTGTTTGCACTAGTCCCTCTTAACATACAATAAGTTGCAGTCAGTCCAGGAGTTTCAGTAACAACAGTAGGACTATCCCATGTAGTTACATCATCTGAATTTGTTGAGATAATGGTTTGAGCATATAACTTATTAGCTGTTCCATCATATTTAACCATTGCAACTGCTAACTTTCCACCAGTTATATGATCTAATTGTGGAACAGATGAAGTCACAAGAGGGAAACCTGAACCAGCAAATACTGTGTTTTCTGCTCCCCAACTCCAATTATTTCCAGGATAACCAGTAGTTGCTTCTCTTATCTTAATATCCAATCCATTCCTATAAACAATTCTTAATTTATTAGGAGATGAATTACTATCTTGATCTACAGACCAATCAGCCCACTTAA
>Ga0307377_10002565_pt1 | contig 21377 bp, 26 predicted proteins | sample TR3MG_FD_202535 | JGI IMG/M metagenome (GOLD analysis project Ga0307377, IMG submission 202535) | Soil microbial communities from Risofladan, Vaasa, Finland - TR-3 | ecosystem: Environmental > Terrestrial > Soil > Coastal area > Acid sulfate soil | place: Finland: Risofladan, Vaasa | collected...
GTGACGATGCTGCACGACGTCTCGGCGCTGGTGGAGACTCCGGGCGAGTCGACCAGCGCGGTGCTGGTGGTCAGCGACAACGGCGGGGGAGGAATCTTCTCGTTCCTGGCCCAGGCCCGCCAACTGCCCGCCGCGCAGTTCGATGAACTCTTCGCCACGCCACGTCACCACGACCTCGCCGGGGTGGCGCGCGCCTTCGGTCATCACGGCGAGACCGTGTCGAGCGCGTCGCAGCTACGCGACGCGCTCGATCGAGGTCTGCAGCGTCGGGGTCTGAGCGTCGTGGTGGCCGAGGTGCCCTCGCGAGAGCGCAACGTGGCGCGTCACGAGGAATTGAACGCCGCGCTGGCGCGATGGTGGGAATCGCGATGATGGCTGCCCTGCCCGCGTCGCTGCTCGCGGCCTTCCCCCTGGCCTTCGCCGCGGGACTGGTCTCCTTCGTGTCGCCGTGCGTGTTGCCGCTATTGCCGGGGTACCTCGCGTTCCTCGGCGGCTCGGCCTCGCGGCTCGACGGGCGTAGCGCCCGTGGACGCACCCTGCTCGGATCGCTGGCGTTCATCCTGGGATTCTCGGCGGTCTTCGTGAGTTTCGGGGCCCTGTTCGGTCAGTTCGGCGACACGCTCAAGGCCCATCAACGTCCCCTCGAGATTGCCTTCGGTCTCGTGACGATCGTGCTGGGTTTCTTCTTCGCGGGCTGGTGGCCCTCATCCTGGCTCCAGCGCGAGCGACGGGTGCATTTCCTGCCGCGCGCCTCGGTGCTGGGTGCGGCGTTGCTCGGCATCTTCTTCGCCGTGGGGTGGACGCCCTGCATTGGGCCCACCCTGGCCGCGATCGACGGACTGGCGGCCGCGTCGTCGGGGGCGACGGCGCTACGAGGATCGATCCTTGCCTTCGTCTACTGCCTCGGTCTCGGTGTCCCCTTCGTGGTGGCGGCGCTCGCGACCGAGTGGATGTCCAGCGCGTCGGGCTGGTTGCGCCGCCACGGGCGCGCCATCGGCATGGTCGGAGGAGTGCTGTTGATCTTGATCGGTGTCGCCGAAGTCACCGGTCTCTGGCAGTCGTGGGTCCTCTGGTTGCAGATCCACCTGCCCGCGACGTCGAGTCTGTAGTCGACGCCCCTCGTAGACTGAGCGCTATGCAATTGCGCGATGACTGGGAATTTCGAGGTCTCGTCCACCAAACCACGGATGAGACACTGCTGGATCGACTGAGTGCCGGCGGCGTCACCGCGTACATCGGATTCGACCCGACGGCGACGTCGCTGCACCTGGGAAGCCTGTTGCAGTTGTGTAACCTGCGACGCCTGCAGATCGCGGGAAATCGCCCGATCGCGTTGGCGGGCGGCGGTACGGGAATGATCGGTGATCCGAGCTTCAAGGCCGTGGAGCGTCCGTTGCTGACCCTCGAGCAGATCGACGCCAACGTGGAGGGCATCCGCGAACAGCTCTCACGGTTCCTGGACTTCACGCCGGCGGCTGGCGCGTCGCAGGCGCTGCTACTCAATAATGCGAACTGGCTCACCACGATCCCCCTGACTGATTTCCTGCGTGACGTGGGCAAGCACTTCACGGTGAACCAGATGGTGGCCAAGGATTCGGTCAAGAGCCGGCTCGAACGCGACGACGTGGGTCTGTCCTTCACGGAGTTCTCCTACATGTTGCTCCAGGCCTACGACTTCTTGCGACTCAACGCCGATCACGGCTGCACCCTGCAACTCGGTGGCTCGGACCAGTGGGGCAACATCACCATGGGTACCGAGTTGATCCGTAAGTCCACTGGACGCTCGGCCGCCGGATTGACGTCCCCGTTGCTGTTGCGCGCGGACGGAACCAAGTTCGGCAAGTCCGAGTCCGGGGCGAACATTTGGCTCGACGCCACGATGACGTCACCCTTCGAGATGCACCAATTCCTCCTCAACGCCGATGACGCCATGACGCCGGCGCTGCTGAGATTCTTCACCTTCCTCGATCACGACACCATCCGCGACCTCGATGACGCGACGCTGCGCGCGCCCCAGGAACGCCGAGCTCAGCGTGCGTTGGCGAACGCCGTCGTCGAACTGGTGCACGGTGAGGACGCCGCACGTCGCGCCGAGCGTGCGGGCGAGGCTCTCTTCCAACCATCGATCGCCGAGCTCGACGAGGCGACCCTGTTGACCATCGTCGCCGACGCCCCCTCCTCGACGCTCGCCCGCTCAGAGGCCGAATCCGGCGTCGACGCCGCGGAGCTGCTCGTGCGATGTGAGTTGGCCAAGTCCAAGGCGGAAGCGCGTCGCTTCATCGAGCAAGGCGGGGTCTACGTCAATAATGTGCGCCTGGCCCCCGACGAACCGGTCGGGCTCGAGGCCACCCTGCACGGTCGCTACATCGTGTTGCGGCGAGGGCGTCGCGAACTGCACCTCGTCGTCGTGGCGTGAGGCGCGCTCCACGCACCCTTGTCGCGGTACTGCTCGTCGGCGCTTCGCTGGCGCTGAGCGCGTGTGGCTCACAGAGTGCGAGCACCGCGCTCACCAATTGGGCCAAGAGCAGCAACCTCTCGTCGAACGCGGCGCAATTGGTGAGTGACGCCCGTCACGCCCTGAGCGCCTTGGGCGACCCGCGCACCACGGCGGCGCAGTTGCACACGGTGTGCGCGGTTCTCGACATCGAGACGCTTCAGGCCTACGCGGCCCTGCCCACTCCCGACGCGCAGACGACGGCGCTGTTGTCGGCGGCGTACACCGATCTCGGCGATGGCGCGAACGAGTGCTACCGCGCCGCGCATTCGAGCGCCAAGCGAGCGCGCGCGAGCGCGTACTTGCGTCGCGCCGGCGCCGAACTCTCCGAAGCGCAGGCGCGCGTGAGCGCGTTGCGCGTCTCCTAGGCCGGCTCGCTCGAGGGTCGCGGTCGCAAATCGATCTCCAGACGAAGGATTCCGTCCTCGAGGCTCGCGGTGGCGTCGGCGAGCATCGCGAAATCCTGGAAATCGGTGGCCGCAGCTTGAAGGAAACGTTGACGGTCCGGTCCTTCGACCGGCGGCAGGCCGCGGCGGCGCACGGCCTCGGCTCGTTCGCGGAATCGCGTAATCATTTCATCGGGGTTGAACTCGTTCACGCGGCCATGTTAGGGGTTTGGGCCCGCGAAGGAGTTGGTACACTGGGTGTCCGGCTCAGTGGTGCTGAGTCTGGGCCGCCGCCAGTTATGGACCGCGGCCAGTGAGGAGTTGACGTGAAAAAAGGCCGCCATCGTCGGTTTGTTGAAGCTCGCGAACTCAAGCGTTCTACGGGACCGCGTGCGACGACGTGTGTCGAATGCGGCGCCGCTCCCGAGGATGTTCACGCGACGTGGTGTCTCGCGGAGGAGGACCGCTACGACGAGATCCTTGGTTCGCTCCCTCGACCGACGTTCACCGAAGAGGACCCGCTCGCCGCAGAGAACTAACGGCGCCGGCGCACCACGGGGTGCGGCAACGGCGTGCCACGTTGGGCGCGGTCGTTGATGATGGTCAAGAGTCTCTGATACGACGAGTCGCCCATGATGGCGATGAGTTCTTCGGACATCGAGTCCACCACGCGATTCGCCCCGGTGAAGGCGGCGGGGTCCTCGGTGCACCACCAGTGGAATTCGGAGCCGCCCGCGCCCCAATCAGGACGATCCCACTGCGCGATACGCGTCACCATTCGCCCGTTGTCCAGCACCACGTCCTCACGTCGCAGCGGCAACTGCCAACAGACCTCGGGCTTGAGCGGTATGTAGCTCTCATCGTTGTCCATCGCCAGGACGTGCAGGGCGCAGCCCGGCCCTCGATGGAAGTCTGGACGGTTCAAGAAGATACAGGCGTCGTCAACCAGTCGAGTGGTCGACTCCCCGTTCTTCCTGGTCTTGGTCGTGCCGTTCTTCTTCGCGCGGGATTTGAATTGCCACTGGTCGTCACTCAGACGCAGTGCGGCGAGCTCCACGCGCTGACGGTCAGCGTCGTCGGTGAAGTGGGCGCCGTAACTGCAGCATCCTTGCGCCAATTCCGGGGTGGGTCCGGTCAAGACACCCTGGCATCCGTTGTTGAAGATGCAGGTCCAATTGCTTTCGATGAACGTCGCATCGACCATCCAGGTGCGCTCGTTGACGTCGTCATCGAAACTCACCCATTCGTGGGCGTCGAGGGGAATGGTGGTCACGCATAGAAACTACCCGTTCCGGGTCGTGGGACCCGGCCGTAGACTGGCGCCATGACAACGCCACCTTCCTTTGACGTGCTCACGCTCACCGACGAAGCGCGCAACGTCGTCCTCGACGCCCTCGCGAACGAGGAGATGAACACCTCCTTGGCCCTGTGGGTCGAAGTCACCGGCACGATGGGGGCCGGTTACTCCTACGATCTCTACTTCTCGGATCTGGCCGACGCGCCCGAGGGTGCGGCCATCGGACGTGACGGCGAAGTGACCATCGTGATCCCGAGCGCGAGCGTCGATCGCCTGCGGGGAAGTCGCCTCGAATTCGCCACCGACGGCGGTGGGGGACTGGTTCTCGTCAACCCTAATCACCCGTCGAGCGAAGAGCTCAATCCCGGAGTGCCGGCCGAGATCCTCGCGATGGGTATCGAGAGCGAACTCGCCCGACTCGCCGTCGCGGTGCTCGATAACGACGTGAACCCGTCGATCGCCTCTCACGGTGGTCGGGCCGACCTCGTGGCGATGGACGACGCCCAGAAGGTCGCCTACATCAAGATGTCGGGTGGTTGCCAAGGCTGCTCGATGAGTCGCATGACCTTGTCCCAAGGTATCGAGACGGCGCTGAGAGCCGCGATTCCTGAGCTCACCGACGTGCGCGACATCACCGACCACGCCTCGGGCGTCAATCCGTTCTACGCCGACGCACACTGAGGAGTTCGGCGGCCTCCTAGAATTGGGAGATGTTGCGCTTCTTGACTGCTGGCGAAAGCCACGGCCCCTCACTCACGATCATCGTCGAAGGTCTCCCGGCGGGTCTGCCGATCACCGAGGAGGAGATCGGAGACGAACTCGCGCGACGACGCCTCGGTTACGGACGAGGCCCACGGATGCGCTTCGAGCGCGACGTGCTGCGCCTGACCGGTGGGATCCGCCACGGGCGCACCCTTGGTTCGCCAGTGGCCATCGAGGTGCTCAACTCGGAGTGGCCCAAGTGGGAACTCGAGATGTCGGCGGCGCCGGGCACGCCCAGCGACAAGCTGTCGACCCCGCGTCCCGGACACGCCGATCTGGTGGGGATGCAGAAGTACGCCTTCGATGACGCCCGCGACGTGCTCGAACGCGCCAGTGCCCGAGAGACCGCGGCCCGGGTGGTCGCGGGCGCCCTCGCCAAGGCCCTGATTCGGCGCATCGGCGTGGACGTCGTGTCGCACGTGGTGCGCATCGGTGCGGTGGCCACCCCCGAAGGGGCCCGCCCGCGAAGCGAGGACCTCGCGATGGTGGACGCGAGCGAGGTGCGCTGTTTCGATGCGGCGACCGCCGAGTCCATGGTGCGAGAGATCAAGGCGGCGGCGAAGGAGGGTGACTCCCTCGGGGGCATCGTCGAAGTGATCGGGTACGGCGTGCCAGTGGGCCTCGGGAGTTACGTGCACTGGGATCGCAAGATGGACGGATTGCTCGCGGGTGCCCTGATGAGCATTCAGGCGGTCAAGGCGGTTGAGATCGGTGACGGCATGTCTCAGGCGGCCCAGCGTGGTAGTCAAGCCCACGACGCCATCGCGCGCGACGACAGTTTTGAGCGCGTCGGCGGCTACGTGCGCCGCAGTGATCACGCGGGTGGCCTCGAAGGGGGCATGACCTCGGGCGCACCCCTCATCGCCAAGGTCGCCATGAAGCCCCTCGCGACGTTGAATCGCCCGGTGCTCGAGACGGTGAACGTCGCCACCGGTGAATCCACGGTGTCCTTCAAGGAGCGCACCGACGTCACGGCGGTGCCGGCGCTCGGCGTCGTCGCCGAGGCGATGATGGCCCTGGTGATCGCCAATGAGGCCCTTCGCAAGTTCGGCGGTGACTCGCTCGAGGAGTTCGAGCGGAACCACGCGGCCTACATCTCGAATCTGGGTTCGGTCTCGTCGGCTGCTCGACCGGCCTAGTCGTGGACCATATCGTGCTGGTCGGCCTGCCGGGAACGGGCAAGACCACCGTGGGCCGGGCCCTGGCACGCGCCTTGGGGGCGGAGTTCAGCGACACCGACGAGGTCTTCGCCGAGCGAGAGGGTGAGTCGGTGCAGGATTTCTTGCGACGTCACGGAGAGCCCCAGTTTCGCGAACGCGAGGTGGACGCGCTCGTGGCGGCCCTGGCGCGCGCGCACGTGGTAGCGACGGGCGGGGGCGTCGTGACGACAGCCGACGCGCGCGGGGTGCTGGAAAAGGAGTTCACCGTCTGGCTCACCTGTCCCGACGACGAACTCCTCGTTCGCGTGGGCGAGGGCGACCGGCCCCTCCTGGGGGATCGCCCCAAGGAACAACTCACGCGTCTTCGTCGTGAGCGCGAGGCCTGGTACGGCCAAGTGAGCAGGCTCCGTGTCGACGCCGACCGCGCGGTCGAGGACATCGTGGACGAGCTGGTGCGCGTGGTGCCGAGTGATCGGATCGGCCCGTGAGGATACGCGTCGACCTGCGCGAGGCACCCTACGACGTCATCCTGGGCGAGGGGGTACGCCACGACATCGCGCCCTTCATCGCGGAGCACCTCGTGGCGGCGCGCCTGGCGGTGGTCATCACGTCGCCCGAGATTCGTCGCCAACCCTGGTTCGATTTCGATCTCGGTGTCGAAACGCTAATCATCGAAGTGGCCGACGGCGAGGCCGCGAAGACGCTCTCGAACCTCGAAGCGGTGTGCGAGCGTCTCGCGCGTCACCACGTGTCGCGTCACGACGTGGTGGTGGGTGTGGGTGGCGGCGCAATCACTGACTTCGCGGGGTTCGTCGCTGCCGTCTACTTACGTGGCGTGGCGCTCCTGCAGGTGCCGACGAGCATCGTGGGACAGGTCGACGCGGCCATCGGGGGCAAGACTGCGGTCAATCTCACGGCGGGAAAGAACCTCGTGGGCGCGTTCCATCAGCCCGCGGGCGTGTGGTGCGACACCGCGACCCTCGCCACCTTGAGTGCGAGGGAACGGACCGCCGGACTCGGTGAGGTCGCCAAGTGCTGGTTGCTCGAGGGCCGCTCGCACGTCGAACTCGAGAGCGCGACCCTGGTCGAGCTCATCGAAGCGTCGGTGGCGCTGAAAGCGCGTATCGTCGCGGACGACGAGTTCGAACGCTCGGGCACGCGCGCACTCCTCAATTACGGTCACACGCTGGGCCACGCCCTGGAGTTGTCCGCGCTGGCCCGCGACAGTGATGAACTGCGGCACGGCGAGGCCGTCGCGATCGGTCTCGCCTACGCGGCTCGACTGGCCCGCGAGCTCGGTCGCGTCGGCGACCCCGTGGTCGCCGAGACCGACGCGGTGCTCGACCACTTCGGGCTGCCCCGAGCGTGCCCACCCGATGTCGATGCTGATGAAATCATCGCGATGATGGCGCGCGATAAGAAGGCCCACCACGACCTCACTTTCGTGCTCGCGGGTGACCGCGGGTTCGACGTGGTGTCCGGTGTCGACACCGATATCGTTCGTCGCGTACTAGAACAGTTCCGGGAGGCGTGATGCGAGAGATACTTTTGTTGTCGGGACCAAATCTCGATCTCCTGGGCGTGCGTAGCCCCGAGATCTACGGAACCGCCACGCTGGACGCCCACGTGGGCGCGGTCACCGCGCGAGCGGCGGCGGCCGACTTGAGCGTGCGCCATCTCCAGTCGAATTTTGAAGGCGACCTCATCGAGGCGGTCCACGACGCTCGGTCGACGGCGGTGGCCATCATCATCAACGCCGGAGCCCTCACCCATACGTCGTGGGCGCTCGCTGACGCCCTGGCGATCTTCGACGGTCCCAAGATCGAGGTCCACCTCTCTAATCCCGCGGCCCGCGAGCCCTTTCGGCACCTCTCGACGTTGGCGGGGGTCGTCGACGGCTCGGTGGCGGGCTTGGGTGCGCTCGGTTACGCGCTGGCGGTCGAGGCGGTGGTGGAGTTGCTCCGGGTTCGCTAGCCCGGCAACCACTCCCGATCGGCCCACCGATTGGCACCCCTGGCGCGTCTGCCTAGACTGGCATCCGCACATTGCACGAAAGGTAGTTGAGCCCATGGCGGCCATTTCCACATCCGATATCAAGAACGGCATCACGCTGAAGATCGACGGCGGTCTGTTCTCCGTGATCGAATTCCAGCACGTCAAGCCCGGCAAGGGTGGGGCGTTCGTGCGCACCAAGTTGCGCAACGCCCGAACGGGTGCGGTCATCGAGCGGACCTACCGTTCCGACGAGCGACTCGAGCAGGCCATCATTGACAAGCGCGATACCCAGTACCTGTACCGTGACGGCGACGACTACATCTTCATGGACCAGGTCAACTTCGATCAGGTACCCGTGTCGTCCAAGAGTCTGGGCGACGCCGCGCATTTCCTCAAGGAGACGGGCAAGGCCATGATCATCTCGCACGATGACGAGATCATCGGCGTGGAGCTCCCGGCCTCGGTGGAGCTCACCATCGCCGAGACCGAGCCGGGCATCCAGGGGGACCGCGTCTCGGGCGCGCGAAAGCCCGCCACTCTCGAGACGGGCTTCGTCGTCCAAGTCCCCCTCTTCGTCGGCCCCGGCGAGCTCATCAAGGTTGATACTCGCACCGGCGAGTACATGACCCGCGCCTAGTGAGCGAGCTCGGCGCTCGGCGTCATCGGTCGCGCGCACGCGCCCTGGAATTGCTCTACGAAGCCGCGATGAAGGAGCGTCCGGCGTCAGTCATCGTGGCGGAACTTCCGGTGCCGCCCGACGACTACACCGCAGTGCTCTTGTCCGCGGTCTCCACGCACGAAGGGTACGCCATCGAACTGATCGAGAGATTCTCCATCGACTGGCCGCTCGACCGCATGGCGCTGATCGACCGGCTCGTCTTGATCCTGGCGACCAGTGAGATCTTGATGGTGGACGCCCCGCCGACGGCGGTCATCTTGGACGAAGCCGTCGAATTGGCCAAGACGTATTCCACCGACGCGTCGCCATCGTTCGTCAATGGGGTCTTGTCGTCCATCGCCGAGGAACTCGCGACTAGTTAAGGGGAACACCAGAGATGCCGGGAATGGGCGGACTCAAATACAGCGACGTCAACTCGCTCGTCACGACGGCGTTTCAGCATCAAGTGTTCGTGACCAGCCTGCTCTGGATCATCGGTATCGCGTTTGTCGTCATGGTGTATTCGGTCGTGACGCGACGAGTCCTGTCGTTCAATCTCAGCGCGTCGGGCCTCGCGGAGGTGCGCAGTCGTAGCTACTTGCGCGTGGCTTTCGGGGCGCTATGGCTCTTTGACGGCATCTTGCAATTCCAGGTCGCGATGCCCTTGGGCATGGCCAATGGCGTCGTGGCGCCCGCGACCGACGGAACGCCGAGTTGGCTACATCACCTCATGCTCGACGGCATCACGATTTGGAACTCGCATCCCTTGACGTTGGCCAGTGGCACGGCGTGGATCCAGATCGGCATCGGACTCTTGCTGTTGGTGTCCAACGGTGCGGCGGGACGCGTGGGTGCCGCGATCTCGGTGGGCTGGGCCTCGATGATCTGGGTACTCGGCAACGGCGCGGGTGGCGTCTTCCAGTCGTCGAGCACCATCTTGTTCGGCTGGCCCGGTGCCACGCTGTTCTACGCCATCGCCGGGGTGTGGCTCGCCCTCTCGCCCGCCCATTTCCCGCAAACGTTCTCGCGCGTGACCCTGCGACTAGTCGGGGTCATCTTGGGTATCGCGCTCGTCCTGCAATTGCTCCCGTCACGCGGTTTCTGGCACGGCGGCAATGCCAACGCACTGACCACCATGGCCAAGTCCATGGTGCAGACGCCCCAACCCCACTGGCTCGCCGACGTGGTGACCAAGTTCGGTGCGGTGGCGGGCACGATGGGCGGAGGATTCAATCTCGTCATCGTCTTCTGGCTCGGGGCCACGGCGACCGGTTTGTGGATGGCGCCGGACCGACGATGGCGCTGGCCGGTGTGGTCTCTCGTCATCGGCGCCGTGGTTCTGTGGGTGGGCGCGCAGGACGCCGCCATTTTCGGCGGTATGGCGACGGACTTGAACACGTTGATTCCGTTGGCGTTGCTGACGGCGTGCGCGTCGCCCGCCGTGGCGCTGCGCCCGCCCCTGGCCCGGCGATTGCCACAGGAGCTTCGCTCGAGCTCGGGAGCCGTCATGGCGTCGTTCGCGACGGGCATGGTGGCCTTCTCGGTCGCGTCGATGGGTTGGGCGACGTTCGCGTCCGCGGAAAACACGTTGTATTTGGCCCAGAACGGACCAGCGTCGGCGGTCAATACCCAGGCACCGGCATTCAGCGCGACGGACCAATCAGGAGTCACCTACCGCTTGGGCGAGCACCCGGGTCACTACACGTTGTTGACGTTCCTCGACCCGGTGTGCTGGACGGACTGCCCCCTGCTGGCCGGACAACTCAAGGCCGTCGGTGCGCAGTTCGGACCTCACGCGGCTCTGGACCTGGTGGCGGTCGCCGCCAATCCCCGTCACGAGACCATGGCGAACGTCCGTGTTTTCGTGACGCGTCACGAGTTGGGTGGGGTGAAAAATTTTCATTTCGTCACGGGCCCGCTCAAGCAACTCGCCGCAATCTGGAACGCCTACGGCATCCAGGTGAGCTCGAGTCCGAAGGCTGTGATGAGTGTCCACTCGGATTTGATGTTCGTCATCTCGCCCGCTGGTCGGATCCGTTGGATCGTTCCCGACGACCCCATCTCCTCGTCGTCGGGACAGAGTTCCGCCGAGGCCGAACTGGTCACACTGTTGCACCGGGCGGGGCTGCATTAGTTCACCGAGGTGAGCGTGGCATCCTGCTGAACGAGAGGAACCCCAAGGCGTTGCGTGGTTAGGGCGACGGTTTGTGGCGCGAAGGGTCGGATTGGTCGTTCGAATGGACTTGCGTCAAGTAGTCGTTCCACGCGCGCAGCGTCGCGTCGTCTTCGTCGTTGTCGGACGAGGATTTCGGAGTGGGTGACACGTCATCGGCGAGCAGTTTGCGCCACATGTATACAGCGTAAGAACCCAGTACGGGCCATTCGACGACGTAGGCCCAACTCAAAGTGTTGCCCGAGAGTGCGCGCGACATCTCGATCACGAACGCGGAGAGACAGATCGCTTCGGCGACGAATAAGCCCAGATGAATCCGCAGAGAGTGACTTGATTTATCATCCACGAGTGATACTCTAAAACGATTGTAAGAGGGGGCTCAAGACGTTCTTAACGTGGCACGATTCACGTAAGAAGCGTCTAAGTTGCAATTCAGCAGTAGGGGAATAAGTAATCGGGGCATAAAAACTGTGTTCACGCGCGGTTTTTGAGAAGGAGTGTCGTATGTCGTTTACAGGAAGACTGAGTACAGCCATTGGTCTGTTCCTGGTCGCCGTCGGATTGATTGTATGGAGCCTGCTGGCTTTCTTACATCCCGGTACCAAGGGTGGCTACACCAACTACGTCATCGGACACACACCGGGCGCACCGGTCGACGTCACGATGCAGAGCGTGGGTTCCATCGGAAATGGTTATGGCAACCACCCCACGTGGGTGAGCTACCTGCAGAAGGATCCGGCGACGGGAAAGTGGATACACACGACCTCGATGATCCTTCCCGCCGACACGGTCATCCACATGACCGTGCTCAACTACGACTCGGGCAGCCCACTGCGTAACCAGCAGTGGGGTCAGGTGCAGGGCACCATCGGCGGCACCGCCGATCTCAATGGCAAGCCCTTCAAGGTCTACAACTCGTACACGGGTAACGGCGTGGGTCACACGTTCGCGGTACCCGGCCTCAACGTGTCAGTGCCGATGATCGGTGTCAACGGCAACCTCACGAACATCTGCGGCCAGGCGCCCTGCGGCAATCTGCCGCACAACACCATGACCTTCAGCTTCAAGACCGGCGCCCCGGGGAGCTACAACTGGCAGTGCTTCGTACCCTGCGGACTGGGTTACCTCTTCGGCAATGGAGGCGGAATGTCAACTTTTGATTACATGGGCGGATTCCTAAGGGTGGTTGCATAATCATGTCGAACCAATCAATGAACTCAAACGGGCAGGTCCACCACCTTCGCCGCATGGCGACGGTGTGGGTGATCCTCTCGGTCATCGGTGACATCTTGTTCTCGATCTTCGTCGCGCCGCACGTGCCACCGGGACGACTCACGGAGACTGCCGCGAAGGACCAGACCGACTTCAACATCTTGTTCGAGATGGCGCTACCGGTCCTCTTCGGTGTGTGGATCTACCTGAGCTACGCCTTGTACTTCTGGGGTGACAAGCGCAATAAGAACGCGGCCTTCTCGGGCGACGCCGCTCGCACCAACATGAAGACACAGGTGTCGTGGATGGTGGTCACCACGGTGACAGTATTGTTCTTGGCCGCATTCGGAACCTGGGCCCTCGTGGTGGACCACGGATCGGGTGGAGGTCAGGGCCCCAACCCGGCATTCGCCCCGGCGGGTGGCCTCAAGGCCGAGACCGCTGCTCTCTTGGGTAAGGCAACGTGGGCCCCGGGCTCGAAGAACGTGCTTCCGGTGCAGGTGATTGGCCAGCAGTGGAAGTTCACCTACCGCTACCCGACCTTCGGTGGTTTCGAGTCCTCGCAGTTGATCCTGCCGGCGAATACGACCATTGCTTTCAACGTGACGTCGCTCGACGTGATCCATAGCTTCTGGGCCTACCGGTTGGGAGTGAAAGCCGACGCAAACCCTCAGGTGAATGACGTGGCCTACACCACCACGAAGGATCCGGGAAAGTTCACGGTCCGCTGTAGCGAGCTGTGCGGCATCTGGCACGGTTCGATGTTCAACCCTGGTCAAGTAGAGTCGCAGACCGACTTCGAGAATTGGGCGACCACGACAGAAGCCGCCAACGCCGCGAACACCGCGTTGTTGCCCGCCTTCGCCTGGACGTACGTGCCTGACGCGAACGGTGCTGACGGTGGCTACTACCCGACCAACGACCCCTACAGCACGGTCGAAACCTACGGTTCAAAGCAGCCCTCGTGATGCAGTCGCCTAATCCCACAAGCAATGCCTTTTTCATGACGTGTCTAGAAATGGAGATCTCGCGATGACGATCAGCGACGAGCGCAGTACTGAACTAAGTGGGCCCGTGTCGGGACACCCTCACAGCACGAGGAAACTCTCGTGGACGCAGCGACCAGGATTGCTGTCCCAGAACCTCCTGACGGCCATCGTCTTCGGAGTGATTGGCTATCTCATTGGTCACTGGTTCGGCAATTACCTGTCGAGTGGTTACGACTACATCGCCAACAGCGGACAGAACAACATCGCCAATACTTTGGCATTGGCCTTTGGCGTGGTTGGATGGCTCGGGGGAATCGGTGCCCTGAACTACCCGTTCGCCAAGTTGTTCGGAGTCGACGGCCTCGAGGAAGAAGCACCCGTCAATAACTGGACGAAGTACTTCCGCTACACCCTCGACCACAAGGTGGTGGGCCTGCAGTACGTGGTGGGTGTGTTGCTCTTCATGTTCACTGGCGGTCTGCTCGCAATGGCGATCCGCACCGAGTTGCTGAACCCCACGACTCACTACTTCGCTCCTGACACGTACATCAAGATCGTGTCGGAGCACGGAACGATCATGATGATGATGGCGACGTCGATCATCGTGGGGCCGTTGGGCAACTACTTCGTGCCGCTCATGATTGGCTCACGCCGCATGGCATTCCCACGTATCGAAGCTCTGAGTTTTTGGATCTTCACCGCCGGCTACATGGTGATCTTCTCCGCTCTGCCCTACGGGGGCTTCCCCACAGGGTGGACGGGTTACGCGCCGCTGCAGACCCAGGCCGGCCCGGGCATGGTGTCGTACCTGCTCGGTTTCGCCGTGATCGGCATCGGCATGATCCTGGCGGGCTTCAACCAAGCCGTCACGATCATCAACTACCGGGCCCCGGGCATGACCTGGAGCCGCGTGCCGGTCTTCGTATGGTCGATCCTGGCCACCGCGGCGTTGTTGACGTTGGCGACCCCGGTGCTCTTCGCCGGCGGCCTCTTCGGGCTCCTCGACAAGACGGTGCAAACCGCTTTTTACGTCAACGAGCACGGTGGAAATGCATACCTGTGGCAGAACCTCTTCTGGTTCTTCGGCCACCCCGAGGTGTACATCATGGCCCTACCAGGCTTCGGTATCGCGGGAGAGTTGTTGCCCGTCTTTTGTCGGCGTCCGCTCTTTGCGTACAAAGTGTCGTCGGCTGGCATGATCGGTGTGGCGCTGCTGTCGTTCTTCGTCTGGCAGCACCACCTTTTCCAGAGCGGCATCAACCCCGACATGCGCCCGCTCTTCATGTTGACGACGGAATTGATTTCTATTCCCACGGGCTTCATCTACCTGGTGGGGATGGGAACGCTCTATCGAGCGAAGATCCGATTCGAGATACCGATGTTGTTCGTCCTCGCGCTGTTCTTCAACTTCCTCATCGGTGGTGTGACCGGCGTCTTCCTGTCCGACGTTCCCGTGAATGTGACGGTGCACGGCGGATTCTTCGTCCTCTCGCACTTCCACTACACCATCATGGGTGGACTGCTCTTCGCGTTCATGGCTGGTCTGTACTACTGGCTGCCGAAGATGACGGGCAAGATGATGAACAAGAAGATCGGTAAAGTGCATTTCTGGTTGATGTTCGTCTTCTTCAACCTGACGTTCTTCCCGATGTTCATCATTGGTCTGCTCGGTCAGCCTCGCCGCGTCTTCACGTACGCGACGAACCTGCAGGGCCTTAACGACTTCTCGTCGATTAGTGCCTTCATCCTCGGATTCTCGTTCCTGGTGTTCTTCTACAACTTGGTCTACTCATTGTGGCTCAAGCCCGAAGTGGCGCCAGCGAATCCCTGGCAGTCGCTCGGCCTGGAGTGGCAGACTCCGACGCCCATCCCGTCGTACAACTTCGAGCGCATTCCCGTTATCATGACGGAGCCGTACCGCTACAGCGAAGCCGGTGCGCCGGCTTTCGCGGATCTTGGGACGCCCGATTCGTCAACCCCCACAATGGCTTAGGTCGAAGGAGACATGACAATGAGCAATTCTGTTATTCAATCAGGTGAACCGAGTCAGAGCCCCGAGGAGCGTGAGTACGAATTGCGTGCGCTCATCAGCTCGATTTGGACCGGAGGACGTCTCTTCATCGGGATCTACACCTTCATGCTGGCGTCGCTGGTGTTCTCGTACTTCTACTTGCGTTCAAGCAACAGCGGACTGCTGTGGCGTCCCGACCACGTAACGGCGCCTCGGGCGTACGGATTCTTGATCTTCGGCTTCAGCTTGGTGACGGGAATCTTGGCGTACGTCGGGCGAAAGCGCCTCGTCATGGGTTCGTTCACGGACTTCAGCGTGGCGGCGTGGTCCGGCGTGGTGACCGGTTTGATCGCGCTGTTGCTGCAAATTGCCGAGCTCAGCCACTTGCGTTTCTGGCCTGGTTCGAGTGGTTACGCGTCGACGTTCATGGGGTTCGCCGTGATGAACATCGTTTCCCTCGTGATCAGCGCCTATTGGTTGGAGACGACGGTGGCGCGGGGCATGCGAATCCGCAAGGAGGTCTCGGGCGAGAATCCTGAGTTCTCAAGCAACCCTCGGGCTCGCGCCTTCCGTGCCGACGTGGCGGCCATGTCGTATTTTCAGGTGTTCCTGGCTTTGGCTGGCGCACTGCTGTTCGCGATGTTTTACTTGATGTAGTTCGAGTACAGCCACTTATTCTTTGAGCTAGTTGAAAGAGGTAGCCGATAATGTTCGGAACTGATGCGTATTTCCCGGCACAATTGGAGACTCTGGTCATCCCGTTGGCGGTCCTATTCGGTGTTCTACTCTGGGGCTTCTTTCAGCGTCACCCCTCAGAATGACCTTCGTGGAATTGACGAAGCCCCCTAAGGCCTGGGTTCCGGGTCTTAGGGGGCTCTTGTCTGTTGTCAGCGTGGTTTTGGTAATCGCGTCACTGGCCCCTCCAATGTGGGGATGGTCGTTTCGTTATGGTTTCGTCCAGGCCATACAATTCTGTGTCCTCGGTTTCGGCGCTCCTACGTTGTTCGTGGTGGGCGCACCGTGGCTGGGCCGCCCTGGTCGTCATAACCCAACGAATCTTGCGGCGCAGCCCCCGTGGTTTCAACGCTGGAATGCCCGTCGTGTGCGCGAGAGGGCTCAATTCCGAACCTTGGCGGCTGCGAGTGCGGTCATCGCCTCGACGTTGTTATGGCGTGCGGCGCCATTCGTCAACGCACTGGTGCACCACCACTGGCTATTGCCCATCGAAGCGGTGACGCTCTTTATCCCGATGGTGTTCTTGATGATCGAGCTCATCGAGTCACCACCGTTTACGCCGGGCATATCTCGCCCCTATCGCATCGGGGTCTCAGCAGTGGTGATGTGGTCGGCGTGGGTTGTGGCCTATCTCGCGGGTATGTCGCACGACTCGTGGTACACGGCGTTTCACCACGTTGCCGGCAAGGGAATCTCGGAAAACGCGGATCAGCAATTGAGCGCTGGGTTCGTGTGGTTCCTCACGGCGTCAGTATTCGTCCCTATCGTGTTCTGGAACCTGGGACACTGGCTACAGTCTGAGGAGGACCCTGACGAGGACATTGTGAAGTTGTTCCGCCAAGAGCGCGAGCACGGCTTCTTTGGGAGTGCCGACTAGTTCGTGATTCTCGAGAGGGTGGATCAGGTGCCCGGCAAACGCGGCAGGTTCGGGACGTTGATGGGGGTCAGGGTCACTCCTAAGAGGGAAGACGCCGCATCGACGTTGTTGACGATAGCGGCGTGGTCGAACGCGAGGGCGTTTTCAAACTGAACGAGTTTCGTGTTGTGTAACTCGAAGGGCGTCGTTCCGAAGTAGTTCCTGATCGCGACGATTGCTCCGACTGCGTCGTAGGTAATCCACTTGACGGTGGCCGCCATGGCGAGGTCCACCTTCTTGCCCGCCGTGGTGTCGACCGGCTGAATGTTGTTCGTCATGTCATACACCGGCCCACTGGCGAAGGAGCACGCCGTCTGGTCTTCTAGGAGATAGTTTTTCACCGTTGCGAGGTTGGCCGTGGCGAGGGTGTGGTTCACCTCTTCGCGGTAGAAGCTGAAGCTCTCCTTGAGTGCAAAGACGCAAGTGGCGGTGTCGCCGTTGATCTGCTTGATAACGGCATTTTGCGTAGACGTATCCTCGGCCTTCGAGATCGGATGGGGCAAATCTGTGAGTATCGACACGGCGACGACGACAATGATGCCAACCGTGGCTACGAACCACGGGCGCCGGTACCAGACCGCGCGCTGTGACGAGAGAGAGGTGCTGGGCATCGAGCCCGGGTCGAACTGGATCTCGTCGGGGTCGATCGGCGTATGGCTCATTGCATCAGACTAACGGTCTCGAGTTCGATCCCCTGAGCGAATCTCTGAATCTTGGCGCTGCTGAGCGAAAAGACGCCGGCGGCGCTCTCGCGCGCGAAGGGCGTGGCCAGCGCCGAAAGTTGCGAGGTCGGGCTGACAAAATATAGCGACGAGTTGTGGGCAACTTCGCTGGCCGTCGCCCCGACGTTCACCTCTATGCCGAATGATTTCCAGACGGCGTTGAGTGAGGCGACGGGTCCATTTAAGAAGTGGACGTTGGCGTCGCCATTCAGCCCCGTAGACGTGAGAGCCAAGGGGTCGGCGCTGAGACCGTAGGAGAAGGGGTCGGTATTAACGATGTCGACCTCGACGTTACGCGCCTTGGTCCCGAGGTCGGAGAGTGCGCGGCGAAGTTCGGCGCCGACGACGGGGCAGATGTCATTGCAGTTCTTGTTGAAGAAGGCGATTAGTGTCACCTTTCCCTTCGTGGCCGAGGAGATATCCGCGCCGTGTTGGTCGGTTAAGGAGAAGTACGGAACGCGCGCACTGCCGATCAACTTCAGTCCGATGTACGTTTGGGACGCAGTGATGGTGTTGGGCGCAGTGGTAGTACCGACCTGGGGCCTCGTGGTCGGAGTCGTGAACGTGGTGGGGGCGCTGGTGGTCGGGAGTCCGACGTTGCCGAAGTAGTGCTCCACCAACTCGCCGCCCACGCCGAGGACGAGCATTGATGCTAGGAGGCCACGGGTGAACTTCTTGGGGATTCGTCCAACAATTCGTCCCGCGCCGGTCTCGGAGGTGAGGTTGAGTTCCTCGCGAAAGACGGCTCGGCGCTGGTCGTCGCTGAGCACGCTGTGGCCACTGAGATTGTCGTTCATACGCAAGGATCAGTGTAGTGGGGGCCCCGTTGTGACTTGATTCGTGGCGTCATGTCGGTAGGCTGTCACTGCAATGGAGGAAACCCGCAAAGTCCCCGCGAGCGCCCCGGAGGAACGACTCCGTGGGTCCGAGGCTATCCGGCTCCACGCGACCCTGGCCGTCGGTCTGATGCTGTGTGCGGCGGCGTTCTGGTTCGAACTCAAACGCGCCCTCGGTGGCAACGCCTTGAGTTGGGCCTACGTTTTTGAGTGGCCCCTGTTGGCGGTCTTCGCGGTGTACATGTGGTCACGCTTTCTTCATCCGGGTCGTGAGAACGCTCCGCGGAAACGAGAGAAGGCCCTTGACCCGTCCTTTGAGGTGATGCGCGAACGTTGGGAGGAGTCGCGCGAGGAATTGGAGCGTAACCGCCAGGGCGACGCGGGTCCGACCGACGCGTAATTTGTCCGGGTTTGACTAATCTGCATTTCATGTCGTATCTCACGGGTCACTGGTCATTCGATCCCGTCGTCATCGTCATGGCACTCACGGTCGTGGCGCACGAGATCGGTCTGCGACGCCTGTCGCGTCGGTCGCGCTCGAGCGCACAACGCGCGCGGCGCGTACGCTCACTGATCTTCTATGCGGGTCTTGTCACCTTGTTGTTGGCCATCATGTCGCCGCTGGACTACTGGTCCGATGACTACTTCTTCGTGCACATGATCGATCACCTGCTGCTCGCCTTCTTCGCTCCCATTCTCATCGTGCTCGGTGCGCCGTGGGTTCCGCTGATGTTCTTCCTGCCCGTCAAGTCGAGACGGTCCGTGGGCAAGTTCCTTTACCTGTCCACCAACGCCGCGGGTTTGCGCGCCGTGGGCCGGTTCCTTCGTAGCCCCACCTTCGCCCTCGTCTTCTTTAACTTCGTGATGGTGTTCTGGCACATTCCGGCGGTCTTCGACGCGGGCGAGGCCAATCAAGTGATTCACATCTGGCTGATGCACACGAGTTTCCTCGTCGCGGGCGTGCTGCTCTTCCTACAGATTCTCCAGTCACATCCCATGAAGCCTGCCAAGGGGCCACTGTGGCAGGGTGGCGCCATCTTGGTGACCAATGCCATCATGACGGTGCTGGCGATGTCGATGAGCATCATGACCTCGACCAGTTGGTACCGGGTGTACGACCACGTGGCCGGAGTGACGATGGCGCCCTTCACCGACCAACAGATCGGCGCGGCGATCCTGTGGGTCTGTGGTGACTTCTGGGCCCTGCCATTGCTCGGCGTGGTAATACGCCGAGCTATGAGACGAGAGAAGTCCTCGGGCAGTCTCGCCGATCGACTCTTCCAGTCGCACGAGGAGCAACTCGAGATCACGCCACTGCAGAGAACGCGGCGTGGTTCGAAACTGCTAAAATAGGCAATACCGTCAAGGGAGTCCCGTGAGGCTCTCACGGTAGGAGGCAACAGTGGATGCGCACGCATCAGCGTCGTCGCGCTCGCGTGACACCTTCGTTGCCCGTTCTCTCCTGCTCACCGGTGACGACGTCCGTCGCGCCGTGCGTCGCATGGCCCACGAGGTCGTCGAGCGGGTGCGCGACGACGACTCGCCGGTACTCCTAGGTCTGCAGACCGGAGGAGTGGCCTTCGCCCAGCTCCTCGCGACGTCGCTGGCCGACATCACGTCGCGACCCGTCGATCACGGGACGTTGGACGTGTCGTTCTATCGCGACGACCTCGAGCGGCGTCCCTTTGTGGCCAGTAGCGCCTCGCGGGTCCCCGTCGATCTCAACGACCGCCTGGTCCTGCTGGTCGACGACGTGTTGTTCACGGGTCGCACCATTCGCTCGGCCCTCAACGCGTTGGCCGACTTCGGGAGACCGCGCGCGGTGCAACTCGCGGTCATGGTCGACCGCGGGCACCGTGAACTACCCATCCGTCCCGATTACGTCGGGAAGAACCTGCCGACGTCACTGAGCGAAGACATCGTCGCCACGGTCGAGGGTGTGTGGATCGGGACGAGGACGCCCTCGTGAACCACTCCATCCGTGGGCGCAATCTGTTGACCCTCGATACCCTGAGCGACCGGGCGATCCTCGAGGTCCTCGATACCGCCGAACTGTTCGTCGAAGTCAACCAGCGCACAATCAAGAAGGTGCCGGCCCTCAAGGGGCGCGTGGTGGCCTCGCTGTTCTACGAGGAGTCCACGCGAACGCGCCTGAGCTTCGAGACCGCCGCCAAGCGACTCTCGGCCGACGTGCTCTCCCTCGCGGTCGCCTCGAGCAGCGTCAAGAAGGGCGAGTCGCTGCGCGACACGATCGCCACCATCGACGCGCTGGGCATCGACGCGGTCGTCCTGCGCCACCAGTCCAGTGGTGCGGCACACCAGGTGGGTGGCTACGTGCCCCACGTGCGGGTCATCAACGCGGGCGACGGTCTGCACCAGCACCCCACGCAGGGTCTGCTCGATGCCTTCACCGTGCGCCAAGTCCTCGCGGAGCGTGCGCACGCGAAGGGGTCGGAGACGGGCAAGGAACTCTTCGCGGGACTGCACGTGCTCATCGTGGGCGATATCCGACATTCGCGCGTCGCGCGTAGTGACATCGCCGCCTACAGCGCCCTCGGGGCCGAGGTGCGCGTCGCAGCGCCGGGAACGCTCCTGCCCGCGTCACTGCAGGACTGGCCCGTCGAGGTCGTCGACGACTTCGACGAGGCCCTGCAGTGGGCGGACGTGGTGGGGGTCTTACGCCTGCAACGCGAGCGCGGGACCGGCTCCTTCGTACCGAGCCTGGCGGAGTTCACGCAGACCCACGGCCTCACGCTCGAACGTGCGCGACGCCTGCGACCGGGGGCGATCGTCATGCACCCCGGCCCGATGAACCGCGGGGTGGAGATCGACTCCGCCGTCGCCGACCTGCCAGCGGCGGTGATCGAGCGCCAGGTGAGCAACGGCGTCCCGATCCGCATGGCGGTGCTGTACCTCAGCATCACCGGAGACCCAGAGGAGACCAGATCGTGACCATCGTCCTGCGCCACGGACTCGTGGTCGGCCCGTCGTCGACGCGAGTCGCCGACGTCGTCGTGAGTGATGGCCGCAT
>Ga0307377_10002567_pt1 | contig 21348 bp, 39 predicted proteins | sample TR3MG_FD_202535 | JGI IMG/M metagenome (GOLD analysis project Ga0307377, IMG submission 202535) | Soil microbial communities from Risofladan, Vaasa, Finland - TR-3 | ecosystem: Environmental > Terrestrial > Soil > Coastal area > Acid sulfate soil | place: Finland: Risofladan, Vaasa | collected...
AGAGCGCACTGGCGTTCAGTCGCTGGTCGCTGAACCCACCATCGAAGTCAGCACCATCCACGCCGTGAAAGGAGGAGAAGCAGACAATGTGGTTTTCAGTTCAAGCATGGGCCAGAGGCCTTACCGCAATTTCAGAGCCGGATATACGCGCGATGATGAGGCGCGCATTTTCTACGTCGCAGCGACACGCGCCAAGAAACGATTGTATGTCAAGCTCAGTCTCCAATGCTCATATCCGATACCATCAGCGGCGTATGATATCAGTTGATGATTATGTTAAGAACCGCTTGCAATGACCCACTAAGGTAGTAATATATGGGCTCAGGAAAGGAGTAAAGAATGATCAAGAACTATTGCCTCAACTGCCAAACTGTCTTAGAGGAGGGTGACATCAAGGTCACCACCGTCCACGATCCGTTCTGCACCGGCGACAGTCCCGACGAGCAAGAGTGGGCTTGTGGCCATTGCAATGCGGAGGACATTGAGGAAGTCAACATCTGTCAGACCTGCGATGAAGTTCCAGCCGCTGAAGGCTGCGACGACTGTCAGACCTGCCTAGATTCATTTGAACTTTGAAAGGAGAAACGATATGGACTCACTGCTGGTATTGTTGAACAGGCATTTCACGCCCCGCGTGTGGGAGGCCACTGGAGTTGACGCCAACGGCAAGCAACTCTTCAGCTCGCGCGCTGTCACACCGGAGGACCGGAAGCGTCGCATCGCTTATCTGCGCCGGTATTACAACGTATGATCACCATGGGATATTTCGAGGCCAAGAAGCTGATTCAGCTGTCTGAGGTACCTGAAGCTGAGAGTGGGCCGTGGAAGATTGAACGGTTCACCATCAGCAAGGAGGAGGCCGATATGTATAACCTCCGGTTGATGATGAGCTTCGCTGGCCACCGAGCAGTGGTTCCTGGCACGTTCACGAGGCTCGTTCAGGAAGGAGTCTATGGCCCGATGATGTCGGACACTCCTGCGGAGATGAACGATCACATCAGCCCCGTTCAACACGCCACTGGCCATTGCCTGATTATGGGGCTCGGGATCGGAATGGTGGCGGAGGCCTGCTTGCGCAAGGAGGACGTTGATCTCGTCACTGTCATTGAACTTGACAGCGATATCATCAGCATGGTCGAGCCTTACCTGACAGGGAAATGGGGCGAACGGATCGAGATCATTCAAGCTGATGCCCTCGAGTGGAAGCCTGAAAAAGATGCCCGCTACGGCATGGCGTGGTTCGACATATGGCCCTCCATCTGCGAAGACAACCTGGACGATATGAAGCTGCTGACACGCCGCTTCGCTCGCAAGGCCGCGTGGAAGGGCAGCTGGGGCCGTCACGAAATGAGGAACTGGTGATGAAAATTGACAAAATGAGGAACTGCTGATGAAAATTGACAAAATGAGTGACCGCGAGCTCCGCCTCGCCGTGCGCGAGGCTAACAAGGTCATCAAAGACCTGATGCAGTCGCATGATGAGCTGATGGCGGGAGTGGGCGCGATTGTCGTCAACTACGCACTGCTCAACGACTGCCGCATCGCGGGAGATGCCTTTCAGAGGAAGTACCAATGAAGCCGAAAAGACGAATCAGCTGGCGTAACCTTGCGATCATTGTCGCGCTGATAGCGACCCAATGGCAGATCCTGGTGTGGACCGACGTCTTGAAGATGACTGTGCCGCAATGCGCGGATGCCGTCTTTAAGGATCTGTCAAAGACGATGCAGAGCGGTCCTGAGCTGGATGCGATGACTGTCGAGTTATGCGAAAACCTGAGGGACGCTGGAGTGGTAAGGTGAGAACCGCCGGGCAGGTGATCATTCACGACAATTTCTTCAGCAAGGAAACGCTGGAGGACTTAGTAGAAGGCCGCTACATCGTCGCTTCAGTGAAGGACGAATCCACGCCCTGTACCACTCGCCGAAAGTTGAACATTCACCACGACAAAATGGTGGCGGAGATGGGGACTTTCATGAACAGCGACAAACTCTGCGACGCCATTCGAGACTGGCAAGACCTCAGCTGGAGGGCAGTCTACAACGGCGCAATCAAGGCGCAGGAGTCCGCACTCAGCATCTATCAACCAGGCGACGGCTTTGACTGGCATGTCGATCACTGCGAGTTCCCTCGCATATTGAGCTGGCTGGTGGCATTGAACGAACCGAGAGGCGGCGAGCTTGAATGGACGACCGATCCCTTTCCCGGAGGGCCGAATGCTCACAAGGAATTTCAACCAGGATGGATCGAGCGTCAACCACCAACGTTGAACACGCTCGTCTTGATGCCCACGTACTATCCCCACCGCGCCCTGCCAACGTATGGCGAACGGTATGTCCTTCACGGGCATTTCAGAATATGACTGATGAACTGACAGTGATGGAGGTGGTGGTTCGTCCGGTAAGGAACGCCGCGGGGACCTACGTTCTCAAGGAGTTCACCTTCTACGACCAAATGGTGCCAGGCTGGCGCAGCGTTCACAGGCAGAGACGATGCATCTGGCCTGAAACCAAACAAGCAAACGGCCGCGGCAAGATCTTTGCGACGCAGAGAGAGGCTCTCCAGTTTTACGAAGATCATCGTGACAAGGATATACCGCTGATGGGACTTCAGCGAATGATGCTTAAGAACGCCAAAATCATTTGAGGATTATGTTACATCGGGCTTGCAATGACTCAGTGAATGCCTATAATGCAATCATGCTGAGGCATTCGGCCAAGGCAGTAAACGGGAAAGGAGTTCATCATGGAGTACCACGTAATCGATAAAGATGGTAAGCTCGTGAAGATCCACGCCATTTGGGGCTGGGCTCACAGACAAGCGAACCGCATCGGTGGTACGGTCAAGAATGTGCCCCTTCCCCAATATGCCAAATACTATTCTTGAAAGGAGAAACAAAATGTCATTGAACCTGGTACTTCACGCCGGCGCTCGCCCGGTAGAAAGAAACGCTCTCAGCGGTGTCGTATTGCCGCCACAGACGAAGTCTTATCAGCCAGTCAACCACGATTACTTCGTTGACCTGGTGCAAGACAAGTTGGCAGAGCGTGGTCTTCACGTGGTTGGTGAGGCTCACGGCTTGTCTCGAGATGGCGGAAATTATTTCGGCATGTTTGAGATCGCTGGTCCGGCTGCTCGTGATTACGCGACGGTCGTTGGTATGCGCAACTCGCACGTGAAAGAGTTCGCCGCCAGCATCGCTGTCGGTGGTGGTGTTTTCGTCTGCGACAATCTTGCCTTCACAGGTGAGGTCGTTGTCGGTCACAAGCACACCGCTCACGTGATGGACTTCTTGCCCGAGCGCATCGCAGCCGCGATGGATGGTGTCATCAAGTTGGACGGCTTCCAAGGCGAGCGTTATGACGCCTACAAGGAGCGGGGCTTTGATGATCGAGAGGCTGAATACACCATGGTGGAACTGTTTCGCCAAGGCGTATTGAACACTCGCAGCCTGCCAAAGGTGCTTGAGCAGTGGGATACCCCGGACCACGAGGAATTCCGCAACTCTAACGTCTGGCGCTTCTTCAACGCCTGTACTGAAGCCTACAAGGGTCTTGACCCGTACAGCCTTCAGCGCACGACGCAGAAGCTCCATCAGCACCTGGATGTCATGTGCGACGTCCCGCAGCTGGAGCTCGCAGCGTAAGGTCTTCTGGCGTTCGCCCCACGTAGCAACAGAACGGGGCACTAGGAGGGCGGTGGATTCCAACCCCACCGCCCTCTGTTTTTCTCCGCTTGCCGTGACGCGATTTTGGTGTTACGCTTTGCAGACAGTTCGCCTACCTGGTAAAAGGCTGAAAGGAACCACATGGACGAAGTCACAAAATATGAAAGGGTCTGGGCCGAGTGCAAGCGCTATGGCAAGGACTGGATGAACCAAGGCCTAGGCCGCCCGTATAAGAAGCCGCTCTTGGCAACACTTCGCAAAGGCGCCTCCGTTATTGACTTTGGCTGCGGCACAGGTTCGTCCGTCAAGTGGCTTCGCTCGCAAGGCTTCATCGCATCGGGCATAGAGATCGCCAGCAACGCGGTACAAGTCAGCAACATTGTCATCGGCGACCTCCGCGAAGCCGACCATGTGGATCATTTGGACGAAGCCGATTTTGGTGTCTGTACTGACTTGATGGAGCATATCCCCACGGCGGACGTTCCGGCAGTCCTTGCGAACATCGCAGGGAAAGTCAGAGAAGCCGTGTTCTTCGGAATAGCTCGCACGGAAGACCTTGACGGAGAAGCGTTGGGTCTGACACTCCACCTCACGCTCGCCGACCAGCAGTGGTGGGACGAGCAGATACTCACCTATTTCGCCAAAGTGGAGATGGTCCGTTACGATGACGGCTGCTATCTGTGCTGGGCGTGGAAGTAACATGTTCGGACAGAACCCGCTACGAAAGCAAGACCTATCATCGCCTGGCCGCTTATGGATCCAGGAAGTGTTCGCGACTATTCAGGGCGAAGGCCCATTTGTCGGTCACCCCGCGGTCTTCGTTCGTCTTGGCGGATGCAATCTGAAATGCTTCTGGTGTGACACCGACTTTGAATCCAGTACCTGGTATCCGTCGGTCAGCGAACTTGTCGACGACATTGACGAGAAGTATCGCGAGATGGGCCAGGAATTTGATTATCCGCTAGTGGTTCTCACTGGCGGCGAGCCTTTGCGACAGGACATCCGCTGGCTCCTCGATGAGCTTCGCGAGCACGGCTACACGGTGCAGATTGAAACGAATGGCATCACTTGGATTGATGGCCTTGAGAAGTATATTCAGGACGGTATGCTCCATCTCGTTTGCTCGCCAAAGACCGGCAAGGTGCATCCGAAAATCAGGGAATGGTGTAGCCACTGGAAATACATCGTAGACCAATTGAGCGGCTGTCCTAAGGACGGTTTGCCGATGGCGTCCACGCAAGTGGAAGGCAAGTCGATACGCATCGCGCGCCCGTGGGAGAGCGACCGCGAGGCTCACTTCATGCCCATAGCGGGCACGACAGTCTGGGTTCAGCCGCTTGACAGTGATGACGAGGTCTTTCGCAAGAAAGGCGGTTCACTCGCATTCACCTTCACCGACGATAATACCCGCTATGCCGTTCAGACGGCGATGAAGTTCGGCTATCGCCTCTGCCTCCAGACGCACAAGATCGTAGGGCTCCCGTGAGCTCATTCGACAACTTTGATGAGGCTCTGGTGTCGTTCTTCGAGGAGACGCAAGGCGCCACGCCGATGGATGCTGAAAGGTACCACGACCACGCGCTGGCGTTCCTTTGCGGCGCGGTGTCAGCGATGAACGTCCTGTCGCACAAGATCAACGAATCCAGGCATGACAAAGGCAAGAGCGCCGAGCAGCGTATCACGTTCGCGCTATTGAAGACCAACACGATGGCCGTTGAAGCGGCCGCTCAAGAATATGCGAGGTATGTCAAAAGTGGCAAAGGTAACGGCAACTAGATTCCACGATTTCAGCTGCGGCCACAGGGTCGTGGGGCACGAGGGCGCCTGCGCGCTCATGCACGGTCACAACTACCGCGTTCACTTCACCTGCGAAGCGAAGGGGCTAGACAAAGTCGGTCGCGTGATTGACTTCTCTGTCATCAAGGAACTGCTCTGTGAATGGCTGGAGGATCACTGGGACCATCGTTTCCTGATGTATCGCCATGACCCCTTCCTTGATCGCATATCGCAGTGGAGCGACCTTGGCATAATCACGGTGGACTTCAATCCCACTGCTGAGAATATGGGGCTCTACCTGCTCGATTCGGTGGGCCCCACACTTCTGGCCAACCATGAAGTCAAACTGGTTTCCGTTCGCGTCGAGGAGACGCGCAAATGTCAAGCAGAGGTTTCACTATGACCAAGTCAGTTATCATCTACTCCGGGGGCATGGACTCGTTCACGCTCATCAACATCCTGAAAGAGCGCGGCGACGACGTTCACGCGCTGTCGTTCAACTACGGCCAACGCCACTTGAAAGAGCTGGTGTACGCTGCCGTGGTATGCAAGCATCATCTGAAAGTGCCGCACACGGTGGTAGACTTGTCATGCCTGACTGAGCTCATCAGCAGTTCGACGCTGACCAGCGACAAAGACGTACCAGACGGTCACTACTCGGAACTCACCATGCGCCAGACGGTCGTCCCGAACCGAAATATGATCATGCTGTCGATCGCCGTTGGCTACGCTGTGAACATTGGCGCGTCAAAGGTCTACACGGCGGTTCATGCTGGCGACCACGCCATTTATCCAGACTGCCGCAAGGACTTCATCGACGCGATGACTGAGGTCACGAAGATCTCAAACTACCAGCCAGTCACTATTGAGGCGCCGTTCATCGACTTGTCGAAAGGCCAGATCCTGATGGAGGGCGAGCACTACGGCAACCTTGACGAAGCCGACTACGATCACGCCTGGACCTGCTACAAGGGACGTGAAAAGCCTTGCGGCCGATGCGGCGCTTGCGTGGAGCGACTGGAAGCGTTCGACGAGCATGGCTGGCGCGATCCCCTCGAGTACGAAGACCGCGAGTTCTACCTTGACGCCATCGCAAAGGCAGCAGCCAGTGAGTAAGACAGTCGATATGATGGTCGCTGGCAAGCAACTGCTGGACGCGATTGGTGACAGCCAACGGGAAGGCCTGGAGGAAACTCCTGCGAGGTTCGCAAAGGCTTGGCGCCACTGGACCAAAGGGTACGACGAGAACCCGGCGGACATTCTGAAAGTATTTGAGGACGGCGGAGAGGATTATGACCAAATGGTTCTGGTTCGGGATATTCCTATTTATTCAAAGTGCGAGCATCATCTCGCTGATATCTTTGGCGTTGCCCATGTGGCTTATATCCCAGCAGGTCGCATTGTGGGTCTTTCTAAGCTGTCTCGCGTGGTCGATCTCTACGCTCGTCGCTTGCAAGTTCAGGAGCGTCTAACGGCGCAGATCGCAACCTGTCTTGACGAAGGGCTATCGCCCGCCGGTGTCGCCGTGATGCTGCGATGCCGCCATATGTGCATGGAGAGCCGGGGAATCTGCCAGCAGGGTCACAGCACAGTCACCACCGCCCTCAAAGGAGTATTCAAAACCGACCAGTCCGCGAAGGACGAGTTCCTGAGACAGGTGCTGGCGTGATTGATCCTCGTCGCCTTCACAACGTCTGTGAAGAAGGGTGGGCTGAATTCTTCGAACGTTCAGATATGGCCGAATATACTTACGAACCGAGGGGTATGCGGACTTTCCCCGACTTCTTTGTCAAAGACTCGTGGCGGAGACAAGTGGCTATTGAGGTCAAGAGCAGCATTGAGCTGGTCCATCCTAAAGTGGTCCGGCAGTGCATGGCATTGATGCACGATCAGGGACGACACCTAGAGGTTTTGATATTGGATGGTCTTCCGCGCCCCGCATGGTTCAAGAAATTGATTTGGAACCCGAAGATTGGCGGAGTGAACGCTGACATGGATATCATTCCGGTGTGGTGTTCGGTGACTACTCAGGTGCATAAGTCGGCCCACAATACGAAAGGAATTTTCGGTCATACCTTCGACCCCTGGCCCGGGCGGAAGTGGGGCGAAAGACCTTCAGCTGATTCGCTGAGAGATGTAGCCCGTCCCGAAGACGTTGAAATCATGAACGATATCACCTCTAGAATTCAGTCTCGAAACGTTGAGCCAGAGTACATCACCTTAGGACTTTTAGAGTAGGAGAACAGCAGTGAGAACGCAGAAAGAAACAGATACATCGGAGCTCAGAGCATTGGGCGAAAGCAAGACTACCGTATTCGATGCGCCTGACCAGGCGATCCTCGAACGGTTTGAGGCACCAACGTGGGCATCGCTGAAGAACAATCCCAGCGGCGCGCAACAGGTGTCAATCACCGTGCCGGAGTTCACGAGCCTTTGCCCCAAGACCGGCCAACCGGACTTCGCGAAGATCATCATCGAATACGCGCCCAAGGAATTCTGCGTGGAGAGCAAGAGCTTGAAACTCTATATGTTCGCCTTCCGGAACTTCGGCGAGTTCCACGAGTCGTGCATCAATCGCATCACGACTGATTTGATCGAGGTACTTGATCCCTGGTGGATCCAAGTGCAAGGGCAGTTCACGCCCCGCGGCGGTATTCCGTTCTGGCCAACGCAGCGCTGGGAGAACCCGATCCTCCACGAGATGGCGAACAGTAATAATCTTCGCCAGCAGCTCGCCGGCAAGAAATGAAGGTATTTTTCAGTGGCATCGGAAAAGGGACGGTTGAGGGAGATCCCAGACTGGGGTCTCCTCGCTTCCGCCTCTTTTCTTGCCACGGAAACTATTTTCAGTTCGCACTCAAGACCTTTCCTCTCTGCGCTACCATCGACCAAGAATTCGAGGTCATGCTTGACTCTGGCGCCTTCACCGCCTGGACGAAAGGCGAAGAAATCGAAGTTGAAGAGCTCATCCGAACTTACGGTACGGTCCTTGATAAGTGGGGTCACCTTGCTACCAAGTGCTGGCTCATCAACCTTGACAAAATCCCTGGCAGCCCTGGTCGAACAGCAGGTCCAGAAGAGATGGATGAAGCAATTCGAATCAGCGACGTCAACTATGAGCGACTTGTCAAGGAGTTCGGGGACGTCGTGCTGCCTGTATTCCATCAAGGAGAGTCTTCGGCTCGTCTCGCCGAGGTCGCAGCGATGGGCGACTATATCAACGTCTCGCCTCGAAACGACATGGGCGAGCGATTGCGTGTCAAGTGGGCGAAAGAAGTGCATAGTAAATTGCCGCCAGGGGTGCGGACTCACGGACTAGCGGCCACTGGACTTCCTATGATGCAGGATGTACCGTGGCACTCAGTGGACTCCGCCTCCTGGATCATGGTGGCGTCATACGGTCACGTATGGTGGCCTGGGACAATGCAGCTGGTGTCATGCAGTGATGATTCACCGACAAGGTATGAAGCTGGAAAGCATTACACGACGATGGCGGAACCACAGCAGAAAGCCTTTGAGGCATTCGCTGAGAAGTACGGCATGACGATGGACGAGCTCCGCAGTGACTTCACGCATCGCATGATCTGGAATCGGCTCGTTCAAAGTGAAATCTATCGCGACATACCTGCGGAAGTGTCGAAGCCACTCCAGGACGGATTGTTCGACCTATGAAGATACTCGTTCACTGTCTACCAACCATCGGATGGCACCGCCGGTACTATGAATTCTTCCGCGAGGGATTTCGCAAGCACGGCATTCACATCAACCACACTGCGAGCCCTGTAGCCATCGACGGAACGGTGCCGCTCTTGTTCGGACCGAACTACTGGAAAGGAGTTGAACGGGCGTCAAACAAGTACCTTATGGTCAACCGAAAGTTCGTAGGCAATGTGAATGACAACGTCGCCATCAGCTGGAACGGCTACAACGGTCAAGGCCGATTCTGCGTACAGGACGTGAGCCCCACTAGATTGCGGCGTCACACGTTTGACATTGAGCCTTGGCGTGAAGTGGTGGACGGATATACGCTCCTGCTCGGCCAGTTTGATCTAGGCAGATGCGGAAGATACACGGGTCTCCGCGAATGGTACAATCACGTTGAGGCGAACACGGGCGACAAGATCCTATTTCGCAAGTGGCCAGGCAGTGACCGACCGCTGAAGAAGGACCTAGCCGGAGCAAGGCTCGCCGTCAGTCTCAACTCGACAGTCGCCATTGAGACCGTCCTGCAAGGCGTACCGACAGTGGCAATGGACGAGCAGAGCCCAGCGTGGCCGATATGCGCGCACAATCTTGGCCACGTCCACCGATCGAACAATCGTCTGGCGTGGCTTGAGTATCTTGCGAACTGCCAGTGGCATTATCTTCAGATTCAGAATGGCGACTTCTGGCGCCAATTATTTCCCGTCCTCGGGCCAAGGTTGTGTGATGTCGAATTTTGATACCGTAAAGATGGTTCGCAGCGTAGTCGCTGAACGTGACCTGATACCCGTTATGAGCCACTTCCATATTGGAGGCGGCAGAATCCAAGGCACCAACGGCAAGCTGACACTGGACGCGCCGTGGCCCGAATTCCCCGGAAAGGAGACAATCAATGTTCCAGCTGAACCACTTGTTAAGGCCTTTGAGAAGATGGCAGAGCCAAGTCTCGAGCTCAAAGGAGACCACCTCATCGTTCGTGAAGGTAAAATGCGCGTCAGGATTCCTCTGTCGCTCGACGCCTACCCTCATTGCCAACGGCCCTCTGAATGGAGTGACGTGGATGACGCACTACTCGCGTCGATGCGAAAGGTCCGGTCATTTGTCAGCGAGGATGCCAGCCGGCCGTGGGCTTGTGGCGTACTCATTCGAGGAGGATGGATCTATGCGACTAACAATATCGTCATGGTCCGCCGGCGATTCCCTTCCAATCTGGAGGTATCAATTCCCGGCTTCGCTATCGACCAACTCGTCCGGTGTGCTAAGAAAATTGAGGCCATCCACATCAGGTCCACTGCGGTAGCGTTCAAACTGGAAGGCGACGTCTGGATGGAGTCCGCAAGGTACGCTGACCAGTGGCCTGACATTGAAAAGATGTTCGAGAAGTACGACGGAATGGAACTGACGGTGCTGCGCGGCAACGAGCACGCCATCGTTGAGAAGATCCTACCGTTCGTTCCAGACAAGCGCCACCCCGTCATCCGCTTTGGCGACAACAAGATCTCAACGTTGAACGGCGAGATGGAAGCGGAGATAGAGTGGACTTGCGACGTCACGGCGAACTTTCATGCCGTGCCACTGCTACAGGTTCTTGAAATTGCGACCCACTGGCTTCCGCAAGAGTACCCCAAAGCCGTTCCGTTCAGCGCAATGAACGACGACATTGAGGGGATGATTGCTGGCGTGAGGATATGAAAGATTTCGAGACACGGTGGAAGAGTGGCGAGCCTGAAACACCTTGCGGCGCTGGGTCTACACTTGAAGGATCTAAGCAGATTCGTGAACTGCTACCACAAATCGTTCACCGACACAGGATTCGCTCCATCGCCAATGTAGGCTGTGGCGATTTGCATTGGTGGCCGAAGATTGTTCTGCCTTACGACGTCACGAACCATCATTATGATGTTCACTACCAGCCGCTGAAGTTCAACGCCATCACGGATGTTCTGCCACGCGCCTACGACCTGATCTTGACGAACTACGTCCTCAACCACATCTATGTGACTGGCGGCGTCCAGTCGTGCATTGACAATTTCAAAGCCAGCGGCTCCGTGCTGCTACTCTCAACAGACTGCGATTCCTATCCGTTGACTGTAGGAGAGCAGCTTGAGAGTCATGCGATTTATGATGCGGGCGGCAAGTACCCGAAAGAGTGGAACTATAGGCTCTGGAAGCTATGAGTGGGCGATGGGACTCCGTTGGCCTAGCATGGGAGGAGCAGGAACGTGAGAAGAAAGCAGGAGGGGGATATATCGGACGGAAGCCGCCCATACCTAGTGACTGTAATTGGAGGCCTCGAGACTTTCCACGCCTTGATGGCGCAAAAGAACTCATCATCGATATCGAGACCTACGATCCTGATCTCATCACCACAGGACCAGGCTGTAGGCGTGATGGATACATTGTTGGCATTGCGGTCGCGACCGAGGATGACTCCTGGTACTTCCCAATGGATCATGAGCGCCAGTATGACCCTTCCGGCTTCAATTTACCGCGAGAGATCGTGCTACGTTGGGCCAAGAGAGAACTTTGCCGACCAGGAATCCCAAAGATTGGCACCAACTTCATGTATGACCTCGATTTCCTCTGGGAAGCCGGAATTGAAGTCCCCGGGCCTTATCTGGACGTTCAGGTGGCAGAACCTCTCATTGACGAGAACGCCTTTTCATACTCACTTGATAACCTGGCGAACAAGTACCTTGGAGAAGGGAAACGTAGTGACGCTCTTTACGAATGGCTGAGCCTTGCCTACGGTGGCGCAGCTACATCGAAAGGACAGGGCAAGAATATCTATCGCGCCCCGCCGGAGATGGTGGGACACTACGCGCTCGGCGACGTGGAACAGCCGCGCGCCATTCTAGCCAAACAGAGGAAGATCATAGACAATGACGGTCTGTCAGATATATTCGATATTGAAACGCGACTCGCTCCTCTTCTCCTTGCTATGCGAAGGCGTGGAGTGGCTGTGGACGTTGCCGCAGCGAATTCATTGGACGATCGTCTTATGGAGGAAGCCACACGTCAGCGCCGAATCCTCGAGTCCAACGGAATCGATCCCTGGAGCGGAGAAACCATCGCCCGATGGTGTGACAAGAACGCCTTAGTCTATCGCAAGACCCCGAAAGGAGCACCGTCATTTCGCAGTGCATGGCTTGAAAACCACCAGCATGAAATGATGCAAATGATTCACCAAGTCAGGAGGCTTGAAAAACATGCCGGAACATTCGTTGAAGGAACAGTCCTCGGGAATCAGATTGGAGGACGTATCCATTGTCAGTTCAATCAACTCCGCGGAGATGAGTATGGAACTGTCAGTGGACGATTCTCTAGCTCGAATCCTAACCTTCAAAATATACCAGCTCGCGATGATGAGCTGGGGCCCCTTATACGAAGTCTCTTTATCCCTGACGAAGGCGAAGAGTGGCGCAGTGACGATTGGTCTCAAATTGAGTTCCGATTACTCGTCAACTATGGAAAGGGTCCAAGTGCAGAAAGAACTCGCCAACGCTACCGAGATGATCCTTCAACAGATTTCCATATCTACACCGCCGATCTTACAGGCATTGATCGAAAGCCTGCAAAGAATATCAATTTCGGATTAGTGTACGGCATGGGGGAGAAGACCATGGCGGCGAACCTCGGACGCACGATGGAGGAGGTTGCGCCCATGTTCAAAACCTACCACGCCGAGTTCCCATTCATCAAAGAGCTCTACAACGAGTGCGACAGAATGGCCAAACGTCGTGGCTGGATTCGTACTATACTAGGGCGCAAGCGCAGGTGGGAGACATGGCAACCGAATGACTGGGCGCTATGCCAAGAAACCACTGCGAAGAACGAAGAGGAAGCGATGCGACTTTGGGGTCCTGGAAGTGATCCCGAAAACCGAACTCGTGAAGACGGCACAATTGCCAGCGCAGGAATACGACGAGCCCATACGCACAAGGCTCTCAACTCGCTCCTCCAGGGCGGCGCAGCAGACATCATGAAGAAGGCGATGGTTGACATATGGGAGGCAGGGATTTCAGATGTATTAGGGGCCCCACTGCTGACAGTTCACGACGAGTTGAACTGGAGCGTACCCCGATCTTCGCAAGCCGACGAAGCGCACAAGGAGTCAGTCAGGATCATGGAAACCTGTGTCCCCCTCCGCCTGCCGTTGTCGGCGACGTCTGGCCGGGGCGCCAACTGGGGAGTCGCAAAGTAAGTGAAACCCGTGGCACCGAACCGATACCGCGAATGTTTGAAGGAGAGCGGGCTTTCGTGTATGCAACCGGCCCATCCCTCACAGACGAAGCGCTTGCACTCACCCACGCACAGCCCGGCTATCGCCATATCGCCATATCTGACTATTTCCGCACCGGCGCGCCTTGTGACTTCTTTTACGCTTGCGATCAAAAATGGTGGACAATCCATCGCGATGCCGTGGAGAAGTGGAATGGCTGCGAGAATGGTTGGTGGTGCGCCGAAACCGCCACCAAGAAACAGTGGCCCGATCTGTTCCACATCGCCGGAGAAGGGGGCCAAGGATGGAGCACCAATCAAGCCAAGGTTCGATACGGTGGAAACTCCGGATTTCAGATCACCAATCTCGCATACCTGCTCGGCATCAAGCGAATGATTCTCGTCGGTTTCAATATGATGGTCACCGATAAGCAACATTTCTTCGGCGCGCACCCGCAAGGGCTTTCGAGGAATAGCTCATACCACTCGTTCGCCGGGTCGTTTGGCTTCATACACCCCGCCAAGCACGGCGTCGAAATCATACAGACCGCAGAGCCAACCAAGCTCAATCACTTCCCAAGGATGACACTCAATGAAGCCATCGATCGATTCTCCGTCTGACCACGGCATAATCATTGGCACTGGCCCCAGCCTCAGTGAAGGCCAAATCGCGTGGGCACTGCGACAGCAGAAGCGCGGCGTGAAGCTCTTCGGCGTGAACAACGTCTACCAAATGGTGCCCTGGATCGACTGCCTCCTATCATGCAACATTGAGTGGTGGGACTGGTACTGGAACGAGGACAAACTCTTACGACGTGCGCCGTTTGACAAGTGGACGTGGGACAAAGCGACGGCTGACCGGTGCGCCATCAAGTTCATACAAGGCAAGTGGGGCGACAGCCTGTCCACGGATCCTACCTACATTCACTTCGGTCATGCCAGCGGCTATCAAATCCTTGGCTTGGCGTATCATTACGGCATCCGCCATATGTATCTGCTGGGCTATGACATGAAATATCCGCCCGGCGAACAGCGACACTTCTTTGGCGAGTATCCTCAGCCATTGCTCCACTTTCCGCAGACGGGGCCTAACGGTGAGTTCACAGGACTCATCAAGCAGTTTGAAACCATCGACGAGGAATCCCTCGGATTGAAGGTGTGGAACCTATCACCGGGCAGCGCGCTCGACCACTTTGAGAAAGGAGACTTCCGTGAATTTCAATGAACTGACGCACCTCGAGGATTTTCGAGGCGAGCAATACCTGTGGCCGAATCTCGACAAGAAGCTGAAGCAGGTGAATGACTGGGTCGATGACGTCTCGGTGCTGATTGGTGTATTCGAGGAGCTCAAGCGACCGATGCTTACCGCTATCCAGGCTGGCGGTGCTTGTGGGCTGTGGCCGTTGCGTCTGGCGCAACACTTCCAGCTCGTCGTGTCGTACGAGGTTCACCCCGTCAACTACTATTGCATGGTGGAGAATATTCGGGCGCGAAACATCTCTAACATCGTGTATCGCAATGTCGCTCTTGGAGCCGATGTAGGCATCGTTCACCCCGTCCTAGATCAGTCGGAGATTGGAAACGCCGGAGCCTACTATACCATCGACGGTCTGTCGCACAACGGCCCGTCCTTCCCCCGCATCAAGCTCGACAACGACATGAAGCTCTTCAACGTCGACCTCATTCAGTTTGACCTCGAGGGGCGCGAAGTTGAAGCACTGCAAGGCGCGGAGGTGACAATCGACCGCTGGCGCCCGATCATAATGATTGAAGAAAAGCCACTGCCGCAAATGGGCAAGGGTCAAGACATCCCTCACAACGTAGGAGACGCAACGAAATGGCTGAAGGCAAAGGGCTACCAGAAAGTGGCGGAAGTGCATCGCGACGTGATACTAGCGCCGCTGGAATCTCTCTAGTCACACCTACGATTTCACCTACGATTTGGGCTGAAATCGACTCGCACGACTCAGCCAAAGATGTGATTGTGGCTTGCGTTTGCTGGGGCGACAAGTATTCCGACAACTACGTCAAGCGGCTGAAAGTATCGGTTCAGCGCAAGCTCAAGATGCCGCACCGCTTCGTCTGCCTAAGTGATCGCGAGATCGCTGGAGTGGAGTGTATACCGCTCTTCGCTCAGACCTGGACGACGTGGTGGCAGAAGATAACGCTCTTTTCTCCTGACGTATTTCCTGCGGGGTCACGCATCTTCTATCTGGATCTGGACGTGGTAGTGGTCGGTGAGATCGACTCACTCGTTCAGACGGCGCTGAAAAAGCCTTTGACGATGATCTACAATTTCGGCCCCAACCGCGCTCATTGCGCGCACAATTCGTCAGTGATGATGTGGACGGCTGGTGATCCTCGCGTGGCTGCGATCTTCAATCTTTTCACCGACGACGTGATGACCAAGCTCCACGGCGACCAATGCTGGATCTGGCGCGTCCTTCGGGACGACATTGCGAACTGGCAGATTGACACGGTGAAATCCTACAAATATGACTGCCGCAAGACGCAGTTACCAGCGAACTGTCGCATCGTTGTATTCCATGGTGATCCGAAACCTCACCAGGCTCCTGAGCCTTGGGCCCACGAACACTGGGGTTGAAGTTTCGGATTATGTCAAATCGGTAAACTTTTCAACTCATTTTGGCATTATGTTAAAAACCGGTTGCGCTTTCTGCAGAAAGGCGTAATATACGAAACATGGGCAGTTGGTGCCCTTCACGAAAGGATAGAAAAATGTTCACATCAAAAGAGAAAGAAGTTCTTAACGCCATCATCGCCGGTCTGTATGCCGAGCCCGGTTTCAGTGATGTCAGCGCCGACGACCTCGTCACCGACGAGTTGAACATCCACGCCATAGGCGGAGTCATCGCCAGCCTGGAAAAGAAAGGCGTCGTAGACATCGAAGAGCTGTCACCGAGGACAGGCCACATAGGACTTGGCGCGCACGGAGAGGGCGTCACCATCATTTACCTGAACGAAGAGTTTTACCACCTTCACCCGGAATGGGCTGAAGTTTATGACGCATCATCAATTGAAACTGGAAAGGAGAACGAAATGAAAGATCTGAAAGATATGACAATCGCCGAGCTCACTGTAGAGCTGAACGCCCTCACAGGCAAGTCGGTAAAGAAAGCGAAAGGTAGCGCAGCCAGCATCATCGAGCAGATTGAAACACTGCGCGCTGAAGCAGCACCTGCCCCGGCAGTCGTCGAGAAGAAGAAGGCTCGCAAGCGCGGTCCTTCAACGAAAGAGGTCATCCGTGGCTTGTATGCCAACGGCGATGAAGCGTACACTCTCGACGAGCTTTGCGCAGCTTGCAAGACGGTCAAGCCCAACACGGTCTTGACAGCCATCACGGACCTGAAAAATCCGAAGTGGTCAGTCGGCTCGGTGCTCAACATCGGAAAGGACAGCGACGGCAAGTTCCGCAAGCTGGCCTCATGATCCCCCTCGGTGAGGCCTTCGGGCCTCACCCGCTCTTGGAAGTCAGGACGAATGTCGAAAGCCAAGAGACCTAGCCCCGGAATCTGACGCCGGGGCTTTTTTATTGGCCGCGCAATCAGCCCAAATGATTTGAGCATTATGTTAAAAACCGGTTGTTTCTTTCTGTCATCACTGTAATATACGAACTATGGGCAGTTGGTGCCCAATCAAGAAAGGAGCAGGAAATGACGGACACCAGAACTTTCAAGACCATCGCTTGCCATCGCGCCACCGGCCAGGTCAAGGTCTTCTACGGAGTCTTCAGCATCATTCATCACGCCCGGGCAGTAGCCTGGCTCGACGGAGTATAAGAAAATGGCAAAGGTCATCAACGCGCTGGAATATCGCCAGCATTGTATCAACCAAGGGCGGGACGGAATCAAGCCGCTCACACGGAAACAGAAGAAAGCACTGCGCCAGCACATCGCCGCCAAAGAGGAAACCGGCGACAGGACAATGCTCAAGGCCACTTAAGGCCCACCGGCCGGCAGCGGGCTTCAGCTGCGCCTTCGGAGGACATTATGTCTGACGAAACGAAGTACCCGGAGATTGTCGTTTCGATGATCGGGGAAGACGGCAACGCCTTCTCCATTCTCGGAAGGGTCAATCGCGCTCTGAGAGAGCACGGGGTTTCACCCGAGGAGTGTCGGGCTTTCACGGAAGAGGCCACCAAGGCCACTTACGACGACCTTCTCAATACCGTCCAGCGGTGGGTGAACATCACTTAGGTGGTGAGGGGCGGCCGGCAACGGTCGCCCCATTTTGTTGGCTCTGAAATCATTTGGACATTATGTTAAGAAGTGGTTGCAGATTTCTGTCAGGAGCGTAATATACGAACTATGGGCAGTTGGTGCCCTGTCAAGAAAGGATACCGGAAATGGAGTTATCATCAAAGATTGCGAAGGCCTCTGCCGAGTTCGGCGAGACCAACGATTGCACTGTTCGCGCCCTGGCCGTTGCCCTCGGCGGTGACTACGCGAAGGCGCACTATATATTCGCCAGCATCGGCCGCACCGCACGGAAAGGCACTTACCAGGAGCAGTGGATCGAGGCGTTCCGGATCGCAGGGTTCGCCCTCGACAACTGTCGCCCTTGGTTCACGAGCCTGACGGCGAAGACCCTTGCGGACGAGCTTCCCCGTAACCAGACGTTTGTCATCAGGACGCATCGTCACCTGGCAGGATTCGACGGCGCCAAGTTCGTCGATCACGTCAGCGGTCGCCGCCACCAGGTGAAAGAGCTCTACCACGTTCGCAAGCTCAGTGAGCCGATGGTGTACGACGTGAACAACGCTCCCCAGCAGAAGACGGAGGACGCAATCATCGTTCGCGTCGGCGGCAAGTACCTGGACCGCTTCCAGATCATGTTCCGCGAGGCAGACAAGGTCCGCCACCTGCAGGACATCAAGTTCGACGACTTCCACAGCGAGGCGTCAGCCTACCGCCGCGCAATCGCCAAGGCGGAGAACACCGGATGGAAGCGCAATGTATCGGTCACGCTGGACGCCTCCGTTGAGGCCTACCACAACAACCGGTGGAACTAAAATGATCCCGCGCCTCCACTCTCACCAATACGCCGCCGACCGCTGTGGTCGGTTGGCGAACGTCCACCGCCGCTTAGGCGACGCCGAAGCCGATCCGACTGTTCGCTCTTGGCACTGGATCCTGGCACACCGCTTTCATCTGCGATCCCATAGACAGGCTCAATTGGCCGGTATGCAAGGTGGGGCCTTAGAGACTTCTAACGGCACAGCGCGAATGAGGCGGCTGGATTTTAATATATGAAACTGTGAACTGGCGCACAGTATGGAGTCGCCGGTTGTCGTACTATAATTGCTCACACGGAAAGGAGAATATCATGACCAACGTAGTAGACCTGAATGAAGCTCGCCTGGCCAAGGCCGACCGCGAGTTCGAGAAGCGAATAGTCATCAAGCCGTCTGACGCTCTGTTGTTGAACGACGTGAAACTGCTCGCCGAATGTGAGCGCCTGGTGGCGCTGCTGGGACGCCCGATGGACGATGTCGACCGCGCGATCCTGAAGCTGGAGTGTCTGCTCAACGAGAGCCGACGTCAGAAGGAGATGAAGTCATGAGCAAGCGCGACCCAATCACAGAAATCGCGGACCTCATCGAGAGGCTCGTTGTCGTCCAAGCCATCAAAGGTGAGGTGGCAGAAGAGAACTATCACGAGCTCACCAGCGACGTGCTGAACGCTATCGCTGACGAGCTCAACGGCCGGAACTTAATGGCCTAAAATCATTTTCGCGTTATGTTAAGAACCGGTTGCAATAGCGACAGAAAGAAGTAATATACGAACTATGGGCAGTTGGTGCCCGAACTGGAAAGGAGCAAGAAATGGCACAGGTCAAGATCACGTCAAGTCAGGTCACGAAGACTGACGTCCACGGCTTCGCCGCCGACGCTTCCGAACTGGGACTGGCGCCGGGCGAGTGGCCAACGTCACTTCCGACCGATCTCGGAAACGGACTGAACTTCATCCGCTCCCGCCCGCTCTTCCGCCGCACCCTCGAGGAAGCGCAGGGAGTCATCTACCAACAGGACGGTGGTTGCATCAGCCTGACCGTCTTCAACGACTAGGGGATACGACATGGATCGCATCTACATCAAGCCAGGCCCCACCAACAAGGCGGGCGCGCACGAAGGCCACTGGATGATCATGGTCAGCCAGAAAGCGGACAACGGCGAGCAGCGCGACTGGTGTTGCAACGACAAGCGCGACCGAACAGCCGCTGAAGTAGCCGCAGGCGGCGCAGCTGAACGACGTCACCTGCCCCTCGATCTTGGTGGTACCAACAACGGGGCCGGGTCGGACGAAAGCCGTGTCGCGCCTCTCAGTGGGCCGAAAGATTATATGAAGGTCGCAAGACCACGCGGAGCGCCAATGATTGGTGAGCGCATCGCTGAACCCTTGCTGGCCGCGTTCAACCCCATACACGACCAAGTGATCGAGTCCACGGTGACCGACTACTTGGCGGAGCAGTTCGTCACGGAGACCGATGATGGCAAGACGCGCATCGTTCACGTCAAGGCGGACTTCAAAGTCATAGGGCGGTAAACCAACTGGCTGAAGGGCAGCCATAAGCGATCGGAGTCCGCCCGCACTCCACTCCGGTCGCCCCTCTTATTCAGTACAAGATTACCAGCACTTATCAACATCTGCAGGAGATCAAAATCATTTGAACGTTATGTTAAGAAGTGGTTGCATCTTTCTGTCATTCCAGTAATATACGAATATGGACTTGCAAGTTCATCGGGGCAAGCCTTCCCCGGAAACCAACAGGCAACTTCGCGGAGTTGGTCCGCATCGCAGAAAGGAGCACGAAATGAGAGACGCATCAGAGTTCAACTACACGGTCAGCGAGCATTGCGACACCTGTAACAAGGATCGCGAGGGCACGATGTACCACCACAATGACGCAATGGGCATCGCGACGCCCGTCTTGTGGACTTGCCACTATTGCGCAAACCCGCCCGCGCTCGTTGGTCTGTACCGCCGCACGAAGAACCTTGCCAAGCGCAAGTGGAATCGCGCCATGTACATCGCAACCACGCCCAAGGCAGAGCGTGACGCCCGTCGCGCTCACCGCCTCGCGTCGGTCGCTCGCATCAATGCGCGCCGCGCAGCTGAAGGACGCCCGCTTATCAAATGGGGTGGAATTCCTGGGACGGATTGCTAGGCATTTCATATATTGCACGTCACCCCGGTGGCGTGTAATATGCGAACATCACGAAAGGAGAACGGAATGGCCAACGGTTTAGTCAGTCTCGACGCTTGCACAATTGAAGACGCTCTTGACTATGGAGAGAAAGGTTGCATCAAGGGATTTGATCCTGAGGTGGCCGGCTGGATTCTTGCACGATTGGACGCGCTGGTTGAGGCCCGGTCTGAAGAGTGCGAGGAATGCGAAGAGTGTGATTGCGACGAGGACGACTACAACGACCTTGAGACCAACCACAAGGCCGCGCTTGCTGTCTTGCGAAAGATCTTCGACTACCCGCCGAACCAGCAATGGTTCGCCGCGGAGTACGAAACCTTCATAGAGTTGAACAATAATGCCTGATCCGTATAACACTGCTGAAGTTGAGGTGGGAAGCCTTGACTGGGAGCCAAACGATGAAGACATCACTGTCACAGGTCGGTTTCGCACTGCTCTTCGTGCTAATTCTGACGGGATACAACCTAGCCGACGTCTGGACGACGAGCCCAGCGGCTTCTACCGCGCCCTCTGCGAGCAGGATTTCGCTGCCATCGAAATGCGCGTCCTTGCGCACTACGAAGGACGAAGCGACGTGGGACCCGGTCAAGGAGGAGTACCCCAGAAACGAAGCATGGGAGATCTGTATGGGAGTGGGACCAGCACCGGTCGCATCAGCGGACGAGTATTGAACGATTCAAACTTTCAGGAAAGGAGTAAGAAATGAGCGTTATCTTCAGGAACAAAGGTGTCATTGACATCCAGGCTATCACCACCT
>Ga0307377_10002569_pt1 | contig 21339 bp, 11 predicted proteins | sample TR3MG_FD_202535 | JGI IMG/M metagenome (GOLD analysis project Ga0307377, IMG submission 202535) | Soil microbial communities from Risofladan, Vaasa, Finland - TR-3 | ecosystem: Environmental > Terrestrial > Soil > Coastal area > Acid sulfate soil | place: Finland: Risofladan, Vaasa | collected...
TCGAGCCGACGTTCCGCGGCCTCTCGTAAAGCCTCAGCCCCTCGCGTCACTTCCTCCGACGGGCTCCCCTCGAGCTCCCGGGCGGATTCACTCGCCACGAGGTATTCCTCCTGCGTCGCGTATACCTCCGGGCTGTAGATGGCGAGCAGCGGCTGCCCCGCGGCTACCGGTTGGCCCGTCGCGTCGACGTATAGCCTGTCGATCCAGCCGCTGACTTTGCTGTGGATGACGAAGACGCGCCGCTCGTCCGGCACGACGGTCCCGACGGCGCGTACGGTGCGGTTAACCGCCTTTCGTTCGACGGGCGCCGTGGTAACGCCGATGAGCTGTTGTTGACGCGGCTCGAGCTCCAACGAGGCGAAGCCCGCCACGTGCGATTCGTGGCCGGCGCGCTCGTCTTCCTTCTCCACCGGGACCAGGTCCATCCCGCATATCGGGCACTCGCCGGGGCGGTCGGACGTGTAGTACGGGTGCATCGGGCAGTTGTAGACCCGGCCGCTCGAGCCGCCGGCGAAGGGGAAGCCGCCGACCGCATGTTGACGGACCAGCAGCCCTCCCCCCGCGGCCAGCACGACCGCGGCGACTATGGCGCCCGCGATCAGGAACGTCTTTCTATTACTCGCCATAAAACCACGACCTCAGGGCGGCAAAAGCCGCTACATGCCGCCGTGTTCGGGCATTTCGCCGGAGGCCGGCTCGAGCTCTTCGGCCGGCACGAGGTCCATGCCGCAGCTCGGGCACTCGCCCGGTTCGTCGGACGTAACTTCGGGATGCATAGGGCAGGTGTACGTCGCGGCCTCGGCCGCGTCTCCGACCTTCTTGTTGCAGCCGGCGAGCGCCGCGACGCTCAGGAACGCGACGGCTACTATTAACGCCACCGCCGGTAGTTTGTATTGGCGCATTGGGTTTCCTCCTTAACGAGGGTTAATTTCGCCCGGTCGTTAATAAAAACGTTCGCCGACGACGGCCTCCAACGACGCGAGCGCTTTGTGCCGTCGGACTTGTACGCCGACGTATTCTTTTTCATATTTAAATAACGTTAATTCGCTTTGAAGCAGCGCCGTGAAATCCACCTTTCCCGCCTCGTACGCCGCAAGCGTCGAGCGCAGCGCGGCCTCGGCCTGAGGTAATATCCCCTCTTCGAATAAAACGAGCTGTTCCTCGGCGGTTCGCTTCGCAACGTAGAGTTCTTCCACTTCGCGTAAGAGGTTGTTTTTGACGTCGGCGGCGTTGGCTTCGGCGGCGCTAACGGCCGCGCTTTTTTCGGCCAGCGTCCGGCTATGCTTAACGGTACCGAAGAGGGGCAGGCTCACGCCGGCCGAGAAGGACCAGAAATCCTCGCCCGCGACGGGGTCCATGGGCACCTCTTCGCGGAGGCGGTACCCGACCCCGGCGGTGAGGTCCGGCAAGAACGATGCCTTCGCCAGCGACCGAGCCGCCCGGGCGGAGGCCAGGAGCGCCTCGGCGGCCGCAACTCCCGGGTCGTTCGCCAGCGCTTTGTCGTAAAGCTCTTCGAGCGTATATGGGACCGTTGCTTCGGGCAAACCGGCGAGCGGGGGTAGGTCGTAATCGGGGGCGCGGTTCAGGAGGACGTTTATGTGGCCGCGCGCGACCGTCTCGTGCCGCGAAAGTTCCAGCAATTCGTTAGCCGTTAGCGTACGCTCTACTTGCGCTTTCAGGACGTCGGCCTGCAGGCCGCGGCCGGCGGCGTAACGCGCCAGCGCTACGCGTCCGTAATCTACCCAGAAGGCCCTCTGTTTCTCGACGACGTCGCGCAGGGCCGTCGCGAGGTAGAGGTCGAAATAGGCGTGTTTGGCTCGTTCCACTAACTCGCGCCGTGTGGTTTCGAGTTCCGCGGCGGCGGCGGCGGCGCCTCCCTCCGCGGCGCGGCGCCGATACGTGTTCTTTCCGGGCAGCGGTATCGTTTGGCGGAGGTAGAATTGGAGGCCGGACATCGGCGACCGGTCGAACGCGAGGTCGCCCGCCGGGAGGTTGGACGCTTCGACGGTGAGTTGGGGGTCGGGCCAAAGGCCTTCGGCGGCCGCGGCGCGGTCGTAGGCTTCGGCTCGAGCCGAGGCCGCGGCCGCCGCCGGGTTTGCGGCCAGAACCTCGTCCGCCAGCGCGCCGGGCTCGAGGGTAGTACCGGCGTCCGGCCACGCGGCGGCCGGCGTTAGCGCGAAGGCTATTAAAACCTTACGCCACAAAATAGACCCCCTCATATTCCTTTAAACGCCTTTGTGACGGCTCGAGCGCGGGTGAATTAAAACGCCGCGTACGGGGGGCGTAGGCAAGCTTCTCCGAGTTTTTATTTTCTCTGGCTCGCCGTATCGCCCCCGTTGCAGCGTTGCGTACATATGAGTGCTCTTTAACACAAGCGATTTGGTTATATATGGCCTCAAATAATTTCTTTTTAACGGAGAAATTTATAGATTGAATCGACCAACTCTTTAGTCAGGTCTTCGCCGCGGCCGGCGGCCATCCCGTCCTTTACGCAGCTATTCAGGTGCCGTTGCATTACGAGCAGCGCTATCCTCTCCAAGGCGCGGCGCGCCGCCGTGATCTGGTCGATAACGTCGATGCAATACTGGCCTTCGTTTAACATGCGCGACACGCCGCGTACCTGCCCCGCAACCCGTGCCAGGCGGGCGAGCAATATATCGTTCGTGATTTCGCTTTCGGCACCTTTATTTTTCATGATACCTTATACCTGTATACAGTATAACATATAGGACTAAACAAGTCAAGTATAAAAATACTAATCGCTTTATTTAGAACCGTCGCCTTCGGGGTAGTGGCTTGGCACCGGCGCGGGGTAATATGTGAAGGCCGGCACGTTTTATTATTAACATAAAACATTTTTTATGATAACATTTTGGGGAAAGTGTAGAGTCTTGTGCCGTGGGGGGGGCTCGCCGGCGCGGTTGCGCCATTTCCCCTATACGGTACTATGTTTGGTCAGCGGTTCGAAATTATCGAGCGTATTGCCAAGACGCCGACGTCGGAGGTCGTCAAAGCCCTCGACAAGACGCGGCGCAAAGTGGTCGCGATCAAGACGGTCCAGAAGTCGAAGACGCGTCCTATCGAACTCTTAAAACGGGAGTTCGAAACGCTGACCTACCTGGAACATCCCAACATCGTTCGCGTTTACGATTTTGGCGAGGAACCGGCGTATATCTACTACACCATGGACTACTACGCCGGCCCCGTACTCTATAGGTCGGACTCGTTGAGGAACCTACCCGACCTGTTCGACTTCTCGCTGCAGCTGTTGTCGGCCTTGGATTACGTCCACCGCCGCGGCATCATCCACGGCGACGTGAAGCCCAGCAACATCTTCGAGGATGCGGCCTATGCCAAGAAGAAGTTCATACTCGGCGATTTCGGCCTGGCGCGGCTGGTAGAGAGCGAGAACCTTTATCCTGTTTCGGGAACGATGGAGTACATAGCGCCGGAGGTTTTCCAGGGCGTTTCAAACGACCCCCGTTCGGACCTCTACTCTTTCGGGATAATGTTTTTTCGGATCATCGCCAGCTGCCTGCCTTTCTTGCCGGGAGACGACATTTCCAAGATCAAGCGTAAGGCGAACTACGAATATTTGCGCCTGTCGGAAGTCATGCCGGAGGTGTACCCCGAACTGGACGAGTACGCGGCGGGTTTCATTCAGCACAACCCCGCGGACCGTTTCGTGTCGGCGTACGAGGCCATGACGGCGCTGGCCGGGTTGGCGCGGAAAGTGGACGTGCCGCTGCGGGGCTGGCCTTACCTCGACAACGACCTCGCGACCGGGAAATTCTTCCAATACGAAAAGGAGGTGGACGAGATAACGGGGCCGCCGGTCAAGGGCGGGCCGCGGGCCGAAATCTTCTTGGTGGAGGGGACGGAAGGCGTAGGCAAGACGTCGTTCATTAAAGAAGCGGGTAAGACTACGCAATTGAAAGGCGGGTTATTCTTGTACGTCGATTGCGGCGCGGGCGACGAGGCGTTGAGCTCGTTGTGGAAAGAGTTGGAGGCGGCGCCGGGCGAGGAGGGAAAACGCGGCGCCGGCGGCGGAGAGGAAGAGGCGGACTCGCTGGAGGCTACCATCGTCGGGAAAAAGGACGTCCGTTTCGCGGTGGAGCAGAGCGGCCTTGAGGCGTTGAGTGCGATGGGCGAAGAGTATGAGTTTTCGCTCGTCGCGTTGGATAACGTCGAGCCGCGCGACGAGGAGTTGGCGGGGTCGATAACGCGGTTGATAAATTACCCCGTTAGCGGTGTTAAATTCGTCGTGGCCTTCCGCGGACCCCTTCGCCGGGGCGGCGCGAATTTGGGGGATGGTTTTCTGGCCGGCGCGGAGAGGGGGTTAAGGGTTAAGAAGTTTAACCTCAAGGGGTTTACGCCGGACGTAACGGAGGAGTACCTCAAATACGTGCTGGGCGTTACGGCTCTCGACCCGGCGCTGCTGCGGTACGTGCGCGACAAGGGCGCCGGGAACCCGGGCGTCGTCCGGAGGATCCTGGAGATGATGGCGTCCGAGAAGGTACTACTTAGGGATATGGACGGGTGGCATACCGACTATAAGAAGTTACGCGCGTTCCGCGTACCGGCTGCGCTGAACGATTATTTCGCGAGCGTCGTAAGCAAGTTGGACTACAGAGAGCGGAAGGCGCTCGCGGTGGCCGCGGCGTACGGTCGGCAATTCCCCGAGGGTTTAATCGAAGACAAGGCGGTTTTGGGGAGGTTGGTGAAGTCGGGCGTCGTCGTTAAAACGGAGGGCATCGGGTGGGGTTACTCTTTCGCCAACGCCGCGGTGCATAACAGCATTCTCGAGTCCGTAGAAGGGGGATGGCTCGAGGAAGCGCGCAGGTACTTGTTGGAATATTTCGAGGAGAACCCGCCCCGTTCGCTGGAGGCGCTGCATACGCGAGCACGGACGCACTTACGATTGGGCGATGTCGCCCGCGCCCGCGATGGGTTCACGGCCGCGTTCCGGGTAGCGGAAGCGAACGGCGACCATGAAAAAGCGATCGAATTGCTGGAAACGGCCTTGGCGACGGAGGGGGGTTGGGACAGCCGCGAGTACGAGAAGGTAATCGGCGGGTTGGCGGATTCGTACGCTGCGCTCGGCGACCACCGCGCGGCGTTGCGTAATTACGAACTTTTAATCCGCACGGGGGGCGAAGGGTACGCCGACCGCCCCGGGTTCCTATTGAAGATCGCGAAGGAGCGGCTGGGCCTCGGCGATTATGAAAGGCCGGCGCAGGAGTTGCGCGAGCTGACGGCGCGGGACCTTACCGCCGACGAGCGTTTTCTGAGCAATGCTTTGCTGGCTTGGGCCTATTACGGGTTAAAGGATTTCGACCTCGCCCACGTCTACGCCCGGGCGGCGGAGAACGTCGCCGTTTCCCCGACCCGCAAAAACCCCGCGGCTTATATTAAATACATAAAGGGCGTTATATTCTACGGCCAAGGGGACTACGACGCGGCATTACCGGAATTTACGGAGGCGGCGCGGCTGGCGGGGGAGGCGGGGAATCCGCGCCTGTCCTCGGTCGCGTTGAACGTGATCGCCGACGTATTGGTTTGGGACGGCGATTTCGACGGCGCGGAGGAGGCTGCCCATCGAAGCGTCGAGCTGGCCCGCAAGGCCGGCGACCGCTACGCGGTCGTAGCCTCTTTGGGGCGGTTGGGCCAAATTTACTTCCGCCAGGGTTACGTCGGCCGGGCGCAGCAGCAGTACGACCTGGCCGAGGCCGAGTGTAAAATTATAAACGACAAACGGCTTCTGGCGGTAGTACGCGTGAGCGCGGCCGCGAATATGATACGGGCCGGCGAGTACCGCAAGGCCGAATTTTACCTGGACCTGGTAGAGGCGTCGGGCGCGGACGTCGGCGCGTTGGCGGCGTACGTATATTACAACCGCGCTTTGCTGTGTTGCGAGACCGGGCAATTCGAAAGGAGCGTCAAAAACCTCGCCGCGGCCGAGGAGGTGTTCAACCGCCAACAGGTCTCGTCGGGGAGCGACGAGGTACGGGCGCTGCGCGGGCGGGCGGATTATCTTAAAGGGGATTTCGCCGCGGCCGAGGCGTTGCTCGTGCCGTGTTTGGCGGCCTTCGAGGAGGCGGGCGATAAGTTCGAGTACGCCAAGGTAGTTTTGACGTTGGGGGAAATAGCGTTATACCGAGGCGAACTGGACGTCGCCGAGCCGAACCTTGACCAGGCGTTGGCGCGTTTCCGATCGTTGAAGAATAAATATTTTGCGGCGGAAACTTTTTTCGTTCGGGCGAAGCTGAAACTCGAGTTGTTTCGGGCGAGCCAAAGTTTTGGTATAATGGCGGAGGCCGAGAGGGACCTCGAGAACGCGAAGGGCATTTTCAAGGAGATAGGCGTAGACAAATACCGCACGCGTATATTCGAGTTGGAAGGGGACCTGTTTATGGCGAAACGACCCGAGCAAAGAGGCCAAGAGCGGTTGGCCGATCTGGCCGGCGGTTTGAAAAAACTATCCGAGCGAAAAGATCTGGACGAACTCCTTAGGTACATTTTATCTTATTTGACGGAAAAACTGGGCGCCGAACGTGGCGTCATCTTCCTCTTCGACGAGCATAAGAACATGCTCCGCATCAAGGGAACGGCGGGGGTGGACGACCCCACCATAGAGGACGCGTCGGCGATTTGTCAAACCATAATCGGGCAAGTGGCGGGGTCCCGCAAAGGCGTACTCAGCCCCAACGCCGCGGAAGATTTCCGTTTCAAGGACAGCCATAGCGTTCACCTGCACCGCATACGGTCGCTGATGTGTATACCGGTCGCCACGGCCCGCGACTTCTTGGGCGTTATATACCTCGATAGTTTGGAGCGGGGCGATTTATTCGGCGACGAGGATTTAAACTTCGCCCAGATATTCGCCCAGAACGCGGCCTACGAAATCGAGCGGCGTCGCCAGGAATTGGAGAAGGCGCGCGTCTCGATCGCCCCCTCCTCGGAGAGGAGGGTCGGTTACGGCCGCATCGTCGGCTCGTCCCCCGCGGCCAAGGAGATCCTTTCCCGGGTCGAGACCGCGGCCCGCAACCCTATAGACGTCCTGATCGTGGGTGATTCCGGGACCGGCAAAGAGCTCGTTGCCAAGATGATACATTACGACGGCATCGACGCCGACAAGCCTTTTATAGGTATCAATTGCGGCGCCATACCCGAGACCCTTTTGGAGAGCGAGTTGTTCGGGATAGAAAAGGGCACCGCCACCGGCGTAGATAAAAGGATAGGCTTGTTCGAACGCGCCGGCGAGGGGACCATTTTCTTGGACGAAGTCGGCGCTATGAACATAAACACTCAATCTAAGTTCCTACGCGTCCTGCAGGAGAAACAGTTCTCCCGGTTGGGGAGCGGCCCCCGTAACCCCATCCAGATGAAGGCGAGAGTGATAAGCGCCACCAACGTCGACCTACCCGGAGCTATCGAAGCCGGCAAGTTCCGCGACGATTTGTATTACCGCCTTAACGTCTACATGATAAATTGCCCGCCGTTGCGCGAGCACAAGGACGACATCCCGGAGTTGCTGGACCATTTCATTACGATGTATTATAAGGGCGAAAAGAAGGACCGTCCCCGTTTCAACGCCGAAAGCATGGACCTCCTGATGGCGTACGATTGGCCCGGCAACGTCCGGGAGCTCGAGAACTGCGTCCGTTACGCCATCGTAAATTCGCCCGGCGCGGTTGTCGAAGCGGCGTCGTTGCCCAAGCACATCGCCGGCGCGGCTGAAAAAGGATTTAAACGTACCGGCGTATCTTTGAACGCGTCCGTCGCTCAGCTGGAACGAGAAATGATTTTAAACGCTTTGCGGGAGTCGGATTGGGTAAAGTCGAAAGCGGCGCGCAGTCTGGATATATCTGAAACGAATTTACGCTACAAGATGAAGAAATACGGCGTATCAGAAAAAGATCGGTTTAAAATCGGATAACTCCCGCTACGCCGGCGATGCCGCCAATTCTAGCGAATTCCGCCAATTTTGGCGGTTTATTTTTTTCCTTTTATTTAAAGGGCTTTCCGTGAATTGCTTCACCGGGGCCGGCGTTAAATTCGCCGATATCGGCGTTCAAGAACGCGCCGTCGGACGGCCGCCGGGGGCGTAAATAGTTATAAAATAAGAGGTTGCGAGAATGGCATAACTTTTGCTACAATATAATAGTATCTTGAAAAGGAGGTACCGTGAGTTCTTTAAAAAAGTACGGCCTAATCTTTATCGTCATATCGTTTTTATTGTCCATATGCGCGCCCGTTGCCGCCATAGCTAACGACGGCCTTCCGCCGATTATTCCGCCGCCGCCCGCCAGCCCGCCCCCCAGTACGGGAGACTAAACGGGTCAACGGCGTGATACGGGGCCGGGCATTTCCCCGTACCCGGTCCCCGGCGGAACGTCGTAACGGGCCGCCCGGGACTTAGCGCGAGGTAAAATTAATGGCAAGTAGTTCTTGGCTCACGGGCGAGGATATACTAGCGGCTTGCGCGTACGCGTTACGGGACGCGGCGAGCCATTTCGTGAGCGACGTTATCGGCCACGCCGACATTAAGTACAACCTTCCCCAGGTTGCACGCCGCATAAAAATAGAAATCGACAACGGCGTCTATACGCCGGCGCCTTTGTTGCAGGTAGACGTACCGAGCAACGTAAACACGGCTACGTGCGGCGCTTTGGTATCGCTCTTGGACTTGATCGTCGTTTACGCCGCCATAATGAAGCTTACGCCGGTTCTGGGCCCGAAATTACCGGCCGGCGTTTTACCCTACCGTTGGCGCGAGGCTCGCGAGAAGATCGAACAAGCGGCGGACGTAGAGCTCCAAAAGGTAGTGCCCGGAGACGTTACGACGTGCGACGTCGGTTGGGATACGCCGTGGGAACCGCACGATTTCGAATCGTGGGCGGTGGGCTGGCTGCCCGAGTGGCCGTGGTACTTCAAAAGGGCCAAGGACGCCGCGGCGAAATACGACTACTGCGCTAAAGCCGAAATCACATCTTTTTTCAAGAGTATAAGGGTGACGGCATTACACGACCACGTCCGCAAAATCGTCGAAGGCCAGAGTAACGGCGGCGAAGAGTTGACCGACGCCCAGGAGCTGTTGTTCCGGATGTACAAGGACTGGGCGTGGAAACCCGGCGCGGAGGCGACGGACGACAGCTTCCTGCCGCAGGGAAACCGAATTTCGAAATTTATCGCGAACTTCGCCCTGGCGGAGTTCGACCGGGCGATGGAGAAGGGTGTCGTCGAGGGGCCGGACAGTTACATCCGGTACGTCGACGACATTCTGATTTTCACGAAGGAAGAGGACCAGGCGCGCCGTGCGCTCTTGGAATGCGAGAAAGCCTTGCGGGAATCCGGCTTCGATTTAACATCCGGCACGACGCAGCTTGTCCCGACCGCTGAACTCTTCGACGCCGACGCGGAGCGGTGGTTGGGGAGCTTCGAGGACCCCGTGGCGGGCGCGGATAACGCGCGCGAGTTCGTAGAAACGGGGTTTGCGGCCGGAGACGCCGGTAAGTTAGAACCGGTGTATTTTAAAGCGTTGGACGTTTTGGAAGACCAGGAAGACGATTCCGTCTTCGACCAGGCGTTGCAGTCATTCCTGGAAAACCCGAACCGCGAGTTCCTGGCCCGCAACTTCCGGTACCTGCGGCGCTTCGCCGGGGACCGTTATTTTACGGGGGCGCTGGTCATCAAGTTGGCCCGCGCCGGCTTCATGTTCCCGTTCCACCGATATTACCTGTACCGGTTGGCGGCGTACGGCCGCGAGTACTCGCCCGCGCTGAGAGAGCTCGCGCTGCAGGACGCCGTCGACTCGTGCAAGGAATGGTACTGGCGGGTGGGGGCGTTGTCCTGCCTCAATAGCTTCGAGCTGACCGCCGGCGACCTGGAGACCATTAAGGATTTGACGGAGGACGAAACCAATCCGGCGGTAATGCGCGCGGCGTTGGTAACGTTATGGCAGCGGCCGGTTTTCGAGCTGAGCGACGCCGTTAAAGATATGATGTGCTATTACAACGTGGGGCACTGCGAGTATTTACCCGAGTACTTCTTCCGCGTTACGAACGAGCGGAAGTTGGCCCTGAAGCTGCTGGAAGAGATACGCGAGGCCGACGTACACTCGCCGGCGTTCATCGACCGGCTGCACCAGCTCGACCTGCTCAAGAACAACGGCGCCGTCCGCGACGAATTCGTCGACGTGTTGGACCAGAAGATCGCGGCCTGCGACCTCTCGTGGATGCGGTTGGTGACGCGTCTCGAGCGCATCCGCGAGTGCCGCGTGTCGTATAACGGCATTTAGCTATTATGCCCTTACGCTGTTAAGGGTGTGGGTGGCCCGGCCTCAACTGAGGCCGGGCTTAATAATTTGCGGACGTACGGGCGCCGGCGCGCGGGTTCGGCGCCGCTTCGGCCGCGAAACGGTGTCGCCCCGTATGCGTAGTTAATATATAATCAACCTGAACATACATCGTGCATTTTTTCCTTAACATCTACCCGCGTTTATTTAAAGATGGTGGCCGGTTGGGCGAATCCGTAGCAAACGACGTTAAGCAAAAGGAGAAGGCGATGAAGTTCGTAAGTAAAATGTTGATAGCGTTTACGTTTGCCGGGGTAGCAACCCCTGCGGCAGCTATAGGAGCTATACCGGTGGACGGCATATCGGCCGAGAAGGTCGGCGTTCCGGCCGGAGACTTCGTAACGCCCGAGGAAGCTAAGGCAATCGCGGTCAAGTATTTTAATACGTACGGCGGCGTCGAAACCGCGGCGAGCGAAGACCAAGTGATAATATCGCCTTGGGTTATCGAGGATTGGAATATATACAAACCTGAAATATTTATGGGGTATTACGAAATAATCGTCTACAACGGCGTTAAAAGGCTCGAGTCTTACGACGACGGGTTAAAAGAAACGGTTAGGGATTACGTTAGTAGGTTTACGCGCGGAATTACTAAAGGGGAAAGCGAAGTAAGTTATCCGGATGAATTGCTTTTAAGGGACGATTTAACCAAAGAAGTTTTGGGCGACGCCGACGTCAGGACGTATTGGGTACGGGTTAACCGAACCCATCCGGCCGTTTTAGAACCAGCGTACGATACCGCAATCGGGGCGGGTTTCGTTACTCCCGAGCTTGGGCGACAGGTTATTAAAAGCGTTTTCGGCTTCGAAAGTGCCGAATATGAGAGAACGGTTTCGTTCGGGATGTTAAACGTGTTTAACATTTTCCAGGTTGACGGTAAGGAGTTTTACCTGCAATACGGCGATAAATATAACAAAACGCGTTTTTTCAAAAGTACCCAGGCTTTTAACGAATACCTTGACGCGGAGCGTTCAGTAATCGATACGAACCAGCTACGACGCCGGAGGCCGTGGGACCCTTTCGAATCCGTTAATGAAAACGGGCCGAGTGTTCCGGAGGAGAAAGATGACCTTCCCGCGTCCGACTCGCATCTTCAACCACACGTCCCTAATATGAGGCAAGGAGAATATTACGGTATTGACTTTTATTGCGGTATGTCGGCTATGGCTAATTTGATAGCTTTTTGGTGCGGCGGCGGTTACCGAATGCGATTTCCCGTATTACCCGGAGTTCGCGGTACGGTTCGTCTGATGGCCAACGGCCGGCGGTAACGACGTCGCCCCGCTTCGTCCGATGGAACTTTAACATAACCAAAACGTTCACTTATCGTGCATTTTTTCCTTAACATCTACCCGCGTTTATTTAAAGATGGTGGCCGGTTGGGCGGCCGGGCGGGTCGTACGAAAGGCGAGGGTATGAACGGGACGGAAACGGCGAGGGAAAAAAGGATAGTAAGGCGCCAAGGCGCGCGTTACGCGCCAAAGAGCTTAATACCCAGGTTGGCCCTGTGGGCCGGCGTGGGGGTTTTTGTATTCGGCGCCGCGTACGCCGACGAATACGTTTACTGGTACCAATGGGGAAGCGAGGGAACCGCCGCCGAGCAATTCGATTTCCCGTGGGACGTTGCCGTGTCGTCCGCAGGCCGCGTCTACGTGACCGATACCGGAAACTGCCGCGTCCAATACTTCACTCTCGACGGCTCGTACTTGGGCGCGTGGGGTTCGCCGGGCTACGGCAAAGGCCAATTCCTGGAACCTACCGGCATAGACGTGGCGCCGGACGGGCGGGTATACGTCGCCGATAAAACCACCAACCGCGTCCAGTACTTCACGCCCAACGGCTCCTTCCTGGGGAGATGGGGTAAAATGGGACAGGGCGACGGGGAGTTCAGAGAACCGTTCGGGATAGGTATATCGCCGGACTACCGCGTTTACGTCGTCGACACCCGCAACCACCGCATCCAGCGTTTTTTGAAGGACGGTAGCTTTCTCAACAAGTGGGGTGTCTACGGCCCGGGCGATGGCGACTTCAAGTTCCCGGAGGGCGTCGCGGCCGCGCCGAGCGGCAACGTATACGTCGTGGATTGTATGAGGTACGACGTGCAGTACTTCACGCGCACCGGCAGCTTCCTGGGGAAGTTCGGCGGAAAGGGCACAGGCCCGGGGAAATTTTCTTTCCCGACAGGTATTCATATAGCACGCAACAACGAGGTATTCGTCGTTGACGAGGGCTACGACGACGTCGAGCGGTTGACGTTGACGGGGAGGCCGTTGCAGGCGTTCGGCGATACCGGGACCTATAGGCTATTCGACCCGACGTCCGCGGACCTCGGCCCGGACCTCAGATGTTTCGTCGCCGATTGCGGCCACCACCGCATCATGGTATATAAGCGTAGTAGGCCCGCGGTAGTGCTGGCGTCCCTCGGTAAGGTAAAGGCGTTGTTCGAATAAACAAATTGGCCAGGAGGCAACGAGATGAAGAAGGGAAACGTACTCGGGTTTCTAAACGCCGTGGTTTTGGCAATTTCGGCAACGAGTTTAGTTTTCGCCGCGGCGGCCACCGCCGGCGAGATAAAGAGCGACCCGGAAAACTACTACCTCGAGCCGGAGGAGATAAGGCCGATCGTAAGGGATAGCATCGAGACGACGATAATGTTGAATAACCAGCACGAGGGAGAAACTACTTTCTCCGGCGTAAAAGCGTTCGACGTGCGGCTCGTCCCCGGCCAAATTCCTATGTGTACTATAGAAGGTGACGTAGCCGCTTACTTGTATATTGCGTACGCGATTCCAGGGCCGTTACCTACCTTAGAGGAAATAATTTTGAGGGCTCGCGATTCGTACGAATTCGTACGAGAATACCTGAATAGCGTAGATCGTCCTGACTGGCACGAATTTTTTAAGGAAACGTACCCTTATGAGATTACATGCGCTTACGAGTTCGTTGGCGTTACAGAAAAATGGCCTGACACCGAAGGCTCTTGTGGGATACCGGCTATTATTACGAAACAGAAAGGCGCCGAAGACGCCGCGCGTAAGTATTATGGCTCGAGCGACATCGAACTAGTTAGGTACATCTACTGCTCGAGGCTCAACGGCTACGAGTTTTCAGACGGCCACGAGAATATCATAGTGCCCTTTAATATTATGAAAAGGGAGGTTGACGGCGCGGGTATTATTAAACGGGTTGACGTTAATGCGGACTTAGATGAATATATCCAAAGGTACTATCCCGAGGATGTGGAATCGTATTTCGAGCGTTGGCGCGGCTATTTATTACGAGGTTCCGGCGATTCGGGTGACTATCCGCCAAATGATTACGAGATTTCCGATAACGGGGGTTGGTGTTACTTACACCAACAGTACTACGACGCGGTCTGCGACTTAGTATGGAAGGATAGTACCGGGCTTTGGGATTACGAGGGTAAAACAGGGTATAAGGATTATCCCTTGTTAAAAAGGAGGGTTACGGAACCAAAACAATGGGCGCTATTCGGTAAATGTTGGGGTATAGCGGCTGCTAGTAGTCTGGCTTACCTGGAAGGAACGGGTACGAAACGTCTTTTAAAGAATGTATGGGAAGGCGACCTCGTTATGGGTATAGATACGACAGAAAAGAAATACGTTTACCCCGCTATGAGGACGACGATTATTTTCGTGTGCGGTACGGCGTTAGCAGCAACGGCGGCGGCGGAATGCGATTTCCCGTATTACCCGGAGTACGCGGACGTTTACTCGCAGTACGACGAGGTTACGCCGTTGATGGCGAAAAAGGCGGCGATGGTCGCTCCGCCTTTCGGAGTAGGTCCGGACGCTATTGTCTGTGAACCGCTACTAGTAAGGGACATCAACCGTATGCCGATTTTTTACGCCGTCGCGATTTATAGCGGAGGAGAATTAAACGAAGTCAAGAAATGGAACGCGATCGTCCGGGAAATAAACACGGGAAAGAGAATCCCCGCGGCCGAATTGGCTGAAAAGCTCGATTATTTTTCGGAAGAAGAAGTCCGGCTCAAGTTTAATACGTTAACTGTGAGCACGTATACGTTCGAAGTTAATGCGAGGAACGCGTACGGAGGGACCCCGATGGCCTTAAGGGGTTATTTCGCGGCGTACGCGAAAGCTAAAAAATTATTAAATAGTCCCGCTATATATTTCGCCCGTATTATAAGCGCGAGTTTCACCCATAAGCAAATCTTGGAGTTCGAAGACGACGCAGGGAATAAAGCCTATATCAAGGTTAAATGCATCGGAGGTTACGAACACTCTGCGGAAGTCGCTGACCTTGAGAAAAACGCCGCTAAAACCCGAAGATTAGTAGAAGGATGGTATAACGCTATTAAGGAAGGCAACGGGCCAGTCGCGGAGAACCTAGAAAGGTGGTTTAATACCCAACGGGAAATAACTGACGAGCAAGCGAGCCAGGAGTTCCTCAGAGTCGAAAACACAGTTAAAGATAGCCACCTTTGGTTACTCGACTTCGATCCTATATTCCTGGAGGATGTCCCCGACCCTGTTCAAACATGGGCCCCGGGTGTTTGTTGGTCGATGGCTTGTGCGGCGATATGGACGTTCCACGCCCAACACGGCGGCCCTAGGTTTATAAATGCACCCGAACCGGGCCATTTCGGGGAATCCGGTTTCGCGGGTTGGGCGGCCGGGCGGGTCGTGCGAAAGGCGAGGGTATGAACGGGACGGAAACGGCGAGGGAAAAAAGGATAGTTAGGCGCCAAGGCGCGCGTTCCGCGCCAAAGAGCTTGATACCCAGGTTGGCCCTGTGGGCCGGCGTGGGGGTTTTTGTATTGGCCCTGGCGCTGCTAGCCGCCTGCGGCGACGACGACGGCCCGACGGAACCGACGCCCACGCCGCCGAAGCCGTCAGGAGAAGGTTTCGTGTGGGCCGCTACGGACAACGTATCCACCGAGAACTGGTTAATAAAGGTCGACGTAGGTACAGGGGAAATCCACCACCGGGGCGTCAAGGGGTTTGAGACCGGCGAGTGGACCGTTGGCATTCCGACAGTACCGGAAACTGGTGATTTTTTCTTACATAATCCCGGCGTCTTTCTCGCACGGTACGACGCTAACGGCGGGAAAATCTGGCGGGAGGGAAGTACACGCTACAACTGGAGGGATTTTACGTCTATCAGTTATTATAAAAGGGGTAACGCGATTTGGGGAATGGAGGATTGGTCTTTGGAGAAGTATAACGGTTCCAACGGGGACCCTCTGCTGATGAAACAAATAGGCGGGTTAATTCTAAAACCGCATTCTCCTTTGCAGGTAGACCAGAATACCGGCGCCGTATGGGCAGCCTCGCCGAATTATTTAATCAAATTATCCGCGAACGGTATTAAACTATATGACGAGGAATTTAATACCGTGGAACGATCGATATTAAACCTCGCTATCGAAAACCGGACGGGGAATCTCTGGGCGTTGATTAGGGTTGGGAGACCTGCGGAAAAATACCGGCTCTTGAAGTACTCTCCCGGAGGAGATAGATTATTAGCCAAAGATACATTCTTAATACAAGAACCTATGGGGATGGCGGTTGACCCGTACACGGGCGAAGTATGGCTCGGTTATCAGTACGGCGTCGTCGTACATAAGAGTAACGGCGATTATAAAAAATCCGTTCCCAACTACAACAACGTCCGGGCGTTCGCTTTTACCGATACCAGAGTAATAATGGGTGGCGGCGAAAAGGACCGTAGTTACTGCCTTTACGGCGTTAACAAAGGAACCGGTAGGGAGTTGTGGTCGATAACGGGTGGATATCGCCCCGCTAAATGCGTAAGTTACGTCAAAAAATAAAACAAGGAGAACCGCGATGGCTAAAGTAATAGCTTTAACGGTTGCGGCGTTTTTATGGACCGGTGCGGTTCAGGTTGTTGCAGCCGATAACGTATCGCCAGAGTTAGCGCGGGAAGCAGCTCTTTATTTAATTGGGAAATACCACTATGAAAAATTCGATAAGGGATATGGGGTGCAAGTGTCTGAACCGAAAAAATACCCTAGCTACAACGGATTACGCGAGTACTACGTGGTTTTCGCATATTCAGGACCGGGCGATATACCCACGTGGGCGGACCTTGAGGGAGACCCGGAAAAATATCGTAATAGGAATGAGTGGTTCCAACACTTTATCTTCCCTACCACACAAAAAGAGCCCGTAATCCGAAGGATAAGCGGCGGTATACCACGTACGATACGGTTTAGGCGGGAGGCCGAAGAGGTTATTAGGAGTAAACAATATTTCCCGCCCCCCACGTATTCGCGGACCGTAATAGAAGGTACCGAAGTTTATTTCGTATTCTCATCGGTAGAAAACGAGTACCTCGTAAATTATAGCGGTTCGATCGTTACGCCACCGAATATTCCCGGAGCGCCTATCCCAGTAGACGTTGAAAAGTCCCGTAACGAAACGTATAAATTCTGGGAGGACGTAGAGGGTTTTAATCTAGACGCAGGCTTAATGGATAAATACGGCTTATTATACGAAACGGATTGGGAGGGTTACCTGCCGGCGGATTGGCACCTCGAAGTACCTAGTTATTGGAAGAAATCTGGCGGTATCAATCGGGGATGTGCGGCTGCTTCTATGGCAAATTTCTTGGGCAATTATTCAGGTAAACAAGGTTATTTATGGTCGGGTATACCGTATGATGATACCGAATACAAGGAGCAATATTATGGGCTTTGGATAATGGCCAACGCGAATACCGGCCTTTATTGGAAAATGGGAAAATATTGTAGTGACCCAACGGGTCTTAACGATATACATATAGCACATAGGGCGCTGAACGACTGGTTAGGTGAGTCTGGCAAATCTTATAAAGGTTGGAGTACGCAACACTATATAAAGGGGTATAACCCGATAAACGATTGGGGGTTTTTAACGCAAGGTTTAGGGACCCACTGCGGATTCGTTTTAGGAGAATGGACTCCGGCTTGCGTACATTTGGGGCACCTGTACGTTATCTGGGGTTATAAAGTCGTAACCGAAGGTTCTACTTACCATTGGTTAGCCGGTTGGGATCCCGACGAACTTATACCTACCGCGGAACAATTTATTATCGAAGATATGCTCAACAACGGCTGGAAATTTTCCGCACTTAAATGTAATAACCCGAAACACGGTGGGGGTTACGAACCGGCGGCGGTAAGTCTAAGTTATAATGTTAACGAAAACGATATTGAATTCCGATGGACTCAAATACGGGGACCGGAGGTTTCCGCTTACGATATAGTAACTCCGCGGTGCCTGGGGGATTATATCGCTTTCGATACTATTGTTTCATTAACTAACGACGAACCGGGTAAAAGCGACTATTCCGTAAAAGCCTCGGGTTTAGAACCGGGACAAAAATACTATCTAGAAATTAAATGGCGAGAAGGCTTTACTACTATTGAAGAATTCCCCGGAGGAATTCGTTAAATTAACGAGGAGGAAATCATGGAAGGGTTAAAAAATTATACTCGTTTATTTTTACTCGCCGCTTTTCCGTTTTCAATACTAACCTTCTCCGCTAAAACTCCCGCATACGGCGAAGGCGCCGACTCCGCCTTAGATTATAACGGGATAGAAGGTCCCGGGAAATATGTACTAATATACCCGCAAGGTTTGACCTCGGCGGCCCAGGGTCTCGCGGCGTGGCGTTCCCAGAACGACAACCTCATTATCGCGTTTGTTAAAGTGGAAGATATATACGCGGACCCAAGATTCGAAGCCGCGACGCCTGACCAAGAAATAAAGAATTTTTTGATTTACGCGTATGAAAATTGGTCAATACAACCTGAATATTGTTGTTTGTATGGTTCTTGGGATTTCATACCCCCGCATATTTGTGACTTAGCCGGGGCGGAAGACGAGCATTGGCAGAGTTGGTACGGCTGCGTAGCAGGGGACGACGATATACCGGAAATAAGTACCGGTAGGGTATGGGCTACCGATGTTAGCGCTGGTAATATATATAATGCTAAAGTAGCGGAGTACGAGACAGACCAAGGGCAACCTTGGGCCTATAAAAATCTTTTCATGCTCAACGATACAATAAACCCGTACAATCCGGAAGAGGATTGGAGGCAACGCCAAGAAAAATATTCCCAAGACTTAATCGATATCTTACCGGGTGACTTTTCGTATGAAACATCACGTCTTTCCGACTTCGACCCCCCGTTCGAGGATGCATCAACGTGGTTCAATAATAAGGTAAACGCGGGGGCTTCTTTTATTTGGTATATGGGGGTCTCTACCGGGAGTTATTGGTTCCTCCAGATCGGCCAGCTTAATAATCAAGATAAATACCCGATATACATGAACAATGGTTGTTATAATGAATACACTGACGCACCCTTCAGCGATTTTATAACGGGTTATCCATCTAAAGGGGGAATAGCCTCGATAGGTGTTTCCGCTATAGGCCCTGTTGATGTTGTTGGAATGTTTTCCCAAACTTTCTTTTACAACGTTTACCGTTCCGAACTATCCAGGCTCGGCGATATAATTCGCGAAACGCAAAAAGATTTTATCCAAACCCACCCTGCTCTTAATGAATACGCAAACGCATATTTCGTTAGCGGGGACCCCGCGTTAAAAGTCGATATCCCGAGTTCTTATTTCCCGCACTGTTTACCCGGCTAGCCTAAGTACCAAGAAGATGTAAACGGCGTAGCCGTCGGCGATTTCACGCCCCCCTCTGGAGGCATCGACGACGGCGAAGAAACGGCCAAAGATATATGCGGGTTTTCTGAACGGCATGCAACGTTTTGGGATTCTTCGGGCGTGCCTTTTTTATACTCGTCAACGGTATACGGAAACACTACACCCGTAGTCGTTGATATAGATAGCGACGGGAAACCGGATATTATATTAGCCGACAATGAACTCCTTATGGCTCTAAGCAACAAAGGCAACGCCCTGGAAGGCTTTCCTATATACTTAAACGAACAAAACGAACGAATAACCAAATCCCCCGCGGTCGGCGACGTAAACGGCGACGGGTATCTCGATATCGCCTTAGTTACCGAAAACCTCGCCCCTCCTGGAGGGAAGTTGCACGTCTACAACCGCGTCGGCGGCGAATTGCCCGGGTGGCCCAAAACGTTCAGCTGTACCCCCTCCTCCCCGCCCGCGATAGGCGACGTGGACGCCGACGGCGACCTCGAGATCGTTATGACCGTGCAATCCGATGATACCAGCGTCATGCACGTATTAAAAAAGGACGGTAACTCCGAAAACGGGTGGCCGAAGACGTTTAACGGCGTTGTGCTTCCGCCGCCGGTTCTCGCCGACGTCGACACCCCCGACGACGTCGAAATCGTCGTGGCCGGGACCGAGCCCGGCTACCCACCGAAAGGCCATCTATACGTTTTCAAATCCGACGGTACGCAACACCGGCACTTCGAAAAAATCGGCGCCGAATTCCCCATCCGCCCCATAGTCGGAGACTTCTTACAAATATGGGGAAACCAGGCGGTTGTCCCTGAAAGGATCGACGGCGAGCTGAAGTGGTTCCTGATATATCAAATAGGCTACGGCCAGGTGTACGACAATATCCATACCAGCCATTCGATATCCTGCACTCCGACCGCGGCTGACGCTGACGGCGACGGCAAGTACGAGCTAGTAGTGGGCATGATAGACCGTATTATGGCTTATAACTTCGACGACTTCACCCAGGTAGACGGGTGGACCGGCGGTTTGGCGGGTTACGTCAAGGCCCCTGTAGTATCAGACGTTAACGGGGACGGTTTAACGGACGTCGTCGTCGGCGACGGCAAAGCGGTTTACGTTATGACGACCAATACGGCGTACGGCGGCTTCCCGAACGACCTCGATTGGATAGGGCCCCGCCATGACAATTTAAACACCGGCCTTTTCGACATAGCGGCGCCGACAGGCGTGCATGCGTACGACAGACCTAGCGACCAGGGAGGCGTTATAGTCGTCCAATGGGCCCCGTCCATAGACGACGGCTTAAGGTCGAGCCGCTTGCAGAAGTATATGTTGTTCCGCGGCCAAATGGGTGGCGATTCAGACGATTTGGGCGGGAACTGGTTCTTGAAACCCGTAGCGTATAGAAAAAAATTACGCGAGGGAGGAATCGGGAACCGCCCGGGTAAAATCTACGAGAAACGGAAATTCACCGGCGAAGACGAATGGTCCGCGGCCCGGGGCGGGGAAATGGACATTATTTACGAGAAAATCGCGGTCTTGCCCGCGGGCACGACGCTCTACGAGGACCACGACGTAGTAAACGGCGAGGGTTACGATTACTATCTGGTTGCCACCAGCACTTCGGGAGAGGGTTCCGTAGGGAACGATTACCGGTACTCGCAACCCTCCGTTAGCAAGTCCGCCGCCGCCCACGACAACATACCCCCCGCGCCGCCCACCAACTTCGACGGCGACGTTATTGACGACGGCGCCGGTAACGTATATATATATCTGAGCTGGGACCTATCGTTCGACGACCCGTACTATTCCGGGGGCCAGCCGGGCGACGGCAGCCCCGCGGCGGCAAACGTTTACGCTCCCGCGCCCGAGGCCACGGCGTCGGATATAAGGCGCCCCGGCGCCGTCGCGAGCGTTTACGCCGGTAATGATTCGCCGACAGTAGAATCCTTTAGGGCCTCCGCCGGGCCCGGGTTCGCCTCTTTTCCCCTCTCGGAAAAGGAAGGGGAAGCCCTGAAGGTCAAGGCTGCGGAGAGGCGGGTGCAACCGCGTATCCCTCGCACGACGGGCCCGCGCCCCGCATCCGACGTCGAACCGGCCGACGGCGGCCTTGACGCCGGCGCCAACGACGTTCAATACTACGATATCTGGAGGGAGGTAGACGGCCAAGCCCCGTGCTTGCCCCATGCGGTACTGGAAGCGGGTACCAGCGAGTTCGACGACCTGGACGTGGAGTACGGGCACTTTTACAAATACACGATATACGCGAAGGACAGCGAAAATAGCTCCGAAGGCTGCGGCCCT
>Ga0307377_10002570_pt1 | contig 21339 bp, 51 predicted proteins | sample TR3MG_FD_202535 | JGI IMG/M metagenome (GOLD analysis project Ga0307377, IMG submission 202535) | Soil microbial communities from Risofladan, Vaasa, Finland - TR-3 | ecosystem: Environmental > Terrestrial > Soil > Coastal area > Acid sulfate soil | place: Finland: Risofladan, Vaasa | collected...
AGAATCTTACCCTCAGTATTTTCCAATCTTTTTGCGTATGCTTTTGCATAGATAGGTACAATCCCATATCTAGCTAATAATTGACTCTCTAGTTCCTTAAAGGGCTTACCATGACCCCAACCATGCCCTCTGTTAAAATCTAGCTGATGCGTTACCTCATGCACTATGTAATATATAGAGTAGGCTCTGCCATGCCTTAAACTCCATTTTGGTATGCTAATATTCTTGTTATAGGTACTGCTCCCTCTCCTTGTGTTCTTGAATTTGATATTACATGAACCTGCACCAAACTCAGCCAAAATGTCCTGTCCTATCTGCTTCAAATATTTCTGTGTCATATTACCCTCCTTAAAAGTAATTACTTTTATTAGCATCTTGTAGCTAGTACTTGACACTCTCCTATGCCTGTAATAGCCCTTACCTTAACTTTTACTAAATGGTAGCCATATTCTTCCAACTCCCTTAATTCCTCCCTCTTAAACCACCTGTGAGCCTGTTCTAGGGTCTTAAATCCACATATCTCAGCAGGACACATACATCTATCTATCCCTTTATCCCCACTTGGAGGAGGATTAGCATTAGAGCCATGTTTAGCTGTAACATCCATTACATCCCAATCTACACCACAATAACAGCCCTGACCTCTCCTATCCTGAACCCTCCAAATATATTTCTGTTTACATTTAGGGTCAAGGTGGCTCATGTCAAAGCCCTTGTGTGTTTCTAGATAATCTGTTTCGCATTCATCTTGAGTAATCATACCTAAAGCATAGCACATTTTTCTCACTTTGTCAAGGGGTAAACTGAAAATAAATCACCTTTTATTTCTAGCCTTTTTCAAAAAATTTATGGACACAAGGGATATATCAGCCCACAATTCTAATTGAGAATTCAAATCCTATTTTCCATTTCCAAATTTTCCAACTAGAATTTCCAACAGAATTTCCACAGCTAAAATTTCCACAGCTATTGGTAATTGTCGAGAAAAGTGTACACAATATGCGACAAATTAATCAAACGGAATTAATCAGAAATGGTCTAAAATTAATCAAAGTTTATTTACATTAATCAATACTATAGGGGAATACTATCAGGTGGGCAATACTCCATAATATTCACAAAGTGTTGGTATGAATAGTTTTAGAAGTAATGTTGTAACTGTAGGCAAATAAAGAAGTTAGTAAATCCTCGTTTTACGCACATGAAAATTCCCCCAATAAGTAGGGAATTTCTCTGTGAATTTTCTAAAGTGTTAGTATGACTATCTTTAGGTGTTGTTAAAGGGGAATATTGTGCTGAAACCACGCACAAATGGAGAGAATTGGCAATACTAAGATTTGTTAATACTTCTCTGTAGTATTGTAAGCAAGTAAATAACAAATTAATTTATTCAGAACGAAAAGTCAGGGTTTTTTCCCCCTTTAAGTAGGTACATAAGTAGGGCATCCTCCTTTTTGTCCTCCTAGACACACTTCTAAACTCTTGGTATTGCTATACTTACACCTCTCCTAAGTGTATACATAGTAACACCTTACGACTTTCTAAAAGAAAGCGTTTTCTTGCCCTCCTAGTATCTACACCCCTCTCAGTATAAGTATACCATATCAGGGGCAGATGTCAAGGGCTAGGCATAACTATTTTTATTGTGTAAAGTGTTGATATGGCTCATCTTACAACTATTGACAAAAATAAATAGTATTAATATTTTTAATATTTCCCTGTGTAATATTGCCACTTACAACAAATAGGAAACGCTTTCTTAGGGTAGCTGAAAACAGAGAAGGTAACGCTTACCATACGAAAAATATCAATTCTGAAGGTAGTTTATAGGGGCAAGAATCAATTTTCTCAATGTTCAATGTAGCCCTTGCACACATAAAAAAATATCATCGCTTAGAAGGGCATTGTAGGGCTTTTTCCACACATAGAAATCGTTGACTTTTAGCCACATTTTATCAATTAGTGGCTGTAGTTGGTAGTTGATAGTAAACTATTACCATACAAATGGGCGTATTGAGAATAGTGTTAGGTAACAAAAGGAAGCGTTACCTTTTTAACGCAGACCCCTGCCTTCGGCTTGAAGTTCATGACCCTTCAGGGCTTGTCTGTGACTTTCATCTAATACTATTATAGCATATTTTTGGGTACTTGTCAAGGGGCAGGGTAAAAATAAATGTAATTACTTTGTAGGGCTTAGAGGCACAAAAAAGAGGCAAGGTGTTTGTACACCCTACCTCTCAATCGTTCAATGGTGAGCCTCTCAGGGCTTATTTTTTAAGCTCATGACCCTCTTGTATAGCTATCTCGGAGAAATTAATCTCCCTTTCTAAAGCCTCTCGGACTTGGTACAGCTCGGAATTAGTTAAGCCACATATAATTCTCTCAGCACCTGCCACACCTTCAAGCTCTTTAATCATCTTCACTAACTCAACCTTAGTATAAGAATATAAATTGTCCACATTAACCTCCTTAATAAAAGTGTTTACTTTTTATCTGCATTTTCTTTATCGCACTCATCCCAACATTTTCCCCACTCTCTCTTATGTGTTTGACAGTATGCAGGTTTACTGTTAGGTAGGTGTGAGCCTTTAAAAACAATATAACATCTCATAGGCTTCTTTTTATTCTTCATCTTTTTTCTCCTTCTCTGCTTCCTCTTTATAAAGCTCTATCGCATTAGTTAGATTATCCATAGGTGTGCCCTTCCCTTTCTATTCTGCTTCGTTAACTTCATCAATCTCGTTCATAATCTCAACACTAGCCTCTCTAATCGTCTTACTGCTCTCAGTAAGGGCTAATGCTCTTAATAGACCGTTGATGTAATCGGCTTTGCTTTCCATTTGGTTCCTCCTTCCTTAAATGTAATTAGTTTTAATCCCTGATTACTGAGCAAACATAAACTAGTTTGTACTCCTCTGTGAACACTTGCCCACATTTACAACATTGAGCAACATATGAATAAGCTTCATCCTGAATCTCTCCACCTTGCCAACCAATTTCATCACTCCCACACTTGGGGCATTTCCCTAAACATTCTTTTTCTTTATACATCTTAATCCTCCCTTATGTTTAGCTCAGCGTCTTTTGTAATATCTCCGTCAATTCTAACCACATACTTGGTGTCATCATTAATAATACCTTCTCTATGCCCATCCTCGCACTCAAGAAAGGTATCAAATAAATACTCTGCACCTCCACTAGTCTTATGATAGTAAAGCCTCATCACATTCCTCCTTTCAAAAAAGTAATTACTTTAATACAGGTTGACCGTACAACTCTATTAACTCATCTCCTGAAATCACGCTTCTTAATTTTTGAGCTACGCCTTCTTCTCCTAGCTCATCAAAATCTTCTTCACTAATATTAAACTGACAGGCATTGTCCATACGAAATATAATTTCTGCTTCTAGCATCTGCCTTAGAGTCATGTTACTTTGTTCTAGCATTTTATTCCTCCTTATCCCATTGTATATTAGTAATCTTAATTTCAATATCAAAACCCTTATGACAAAAACCATATACATCCGACAAGTAATCCGAAATCTCATCATCTAATTCCTGACTAATAAAGTCCTCTGGTAAACTAATATTCTTAGGCAACCTTTTCATCTGCTTCCTCCTTTACATTACAGAATTCTACAATTAAATCCTTGAGATGCTCGGCACACTCGTAGTGTTTGTTATATGGGAATTTAGAAATGTAAACATATTTACTATCTTCTATATAAGGTAAATCTCCTGCACAAGAAATTATTCCTTTCTTGCCATTAATAATTATCTGGTCAGAATTCCTATGTTCGTATACGCAATAGGTAAAATATTCTCCTGTGTTTGAATTCCATACTTGGAAGGTAAAGCCCTGCTCTCGGCAATTTGTGAAAGTACCAACAGTAATACTAGCATCAGCCAATTCATCTTCATAGGCTCTAAGATGCTCCAATACTATTACGCTATTTCTTACTCCTGCAGAATATCTAATCATTTTTTCCCTCCTCCGTTAAATTGTGATTAGCTTGGCACTTGTTACATCTCAACCCAACAACTCCGATATGCCCTTTAAGGGTAATCTCATTGTTGTATCGTGCTATGCCCCAACTACAAATCATGCAACCCTCAAGGCGTAGAGCTTTGAAAACTGCTTCTCTAATATCAATGATAGCAATTCTCAATTTGGTTCTGAAGCTTAATGTTTTTCTGTACGCTTTAGTGTATGCCATTTTTATACCCTCCCTTTCCTTAGTAATAGTATAGCACATATTATCCGTTTGTCAAGGGTGAGGCTAATAATAGCCCCACCCTTAACTTGGAGGATAAATCCTACCTTATTAAATCGTGAGCCACTACTTCAGAAAACACATCTCCAACAGCTTGGATATGTCCGAAGTTAGTTAGCTTCTGCTTATCCCTAAGCTTTAAATTTAAAGGCTCGGTGATAGCATTGAATAATGACCAATGGTTTCTTGGTTCATCTTCAGGGCGTATCGGTGTTTCATAAAACGACTTTGCTTCTGCACCAATTTTTTCAGGAAGTACTTTGCCCTTCACTAATTTGTCAATAAAAGCAATTCCTTTTTCTGTGGTGCAAGGCAGGTTAATTAGCTTCTCAGCAACAGCTAACTGACCTTTAAGAATACTGTACACTTCATCTACAACCCTAATCTCTTTTGTAAAGGCGTTGTAGCCTGTTCGTGTATGCTTCTGTCTAATCTCAATAAATGCTGACTTCCTTAATAGTACAAACTGATTCAAACACGCTACTCTCAAAGGTGAAACAATTAATCCAATAGGTAAGCTACCGTCTAATGAATTAATTAAATTGACATAGGTTTTAATTTCCTGCCCACCTACATCAAATGTATCAGGTAATTCTAGCGTAAGAATAGCCTTGCTAAAATTCCTTCCACCCTTTGCACTACCCACTACCTTAGTATTAGGTAGCCACTCTGAAACATGAGCATACAAATCACCATAGCCAACAGGCTGATAATTTCTGCCCATTACTCCGTAAAGCTCACCTTCTGAGTCAGTAACAACCTGCTTTCTGGTGTCCTTACCGTTCCAATAAAGCTTCTCACAATGGAGATTCTTTATTCCCAACAACTTGTTTGTTAATTGCTCCTGTGTCATCTTGCCCTCCTTTTTACTTGGTTAATATCTCTTTACCCTACATTTTAAGTATACACTATTTTTCGGCATTTGTCAAGGGCTAAAATGAAAATACTTTTAGCCCCTGACTTTGATTCTATCCTCTCTTAGGCTTATCCGTAAAATAACCTATAACTAGCTCCTCACCTTCTAGCTCTGCTTCAATTATCTTCTCAATAAGAGCCTTCCCTAAGAAGCCTTCTGTCCTTTTACTATCTGCTAAATCACTAGCATAAATTGGTGTGCCTCTATTCATGCTTCCCTCCTTTTTTGTTGTTCAATGTCTTGTTGTAACCCCTTCTCTAGCAACTCTTTCTGCGATTCTGTGGCAGAGCTTATTAATACGCCATAAGCATAACACAGCCACTTTTGAAACTGCCAACTGTCTAATTCCTTATTTGCCACATCAAATACATCTGCCATATTTACTGCCCTCCTTTCTCTATTAGTATACACTATTTTTGTCCACTTGTCAAGGGCTAAAATGTATTTATTTTTTAGCCCAATCTTCATCACGCTTTTTGTCCTGCTCTAAAGCCTTCTCTAGCAACACCTTCTGTGATTCTGTGGCATCACTAACTAACACACCATAAGCAAAGCAAACCCACCTATCAAAACTATCTGTATTTAATTCTTTTAAAGCTCTATCAAATATCTCGCACATATCGTTACCCTCCTTTTATTCGCTTCCATAATGGTTTATTTCCCTAGCACACCTCTTACATACAGCGTACTCGTAAGAATCACTCAATTCCTCATCAGTACACTCTTTTCTACATAGCCCACATTTACAAGTTTCCTTCTCCATTATACCCTCCCTTCAATTAGTGTAACACTATACCCAATCATATCCAAATTGCTTCCCTGTGTTCTCTTATCATACAGCCTCGCACTTCTAATAGCACTACTCATCTTTTTAAATCTAAGGGCATTATCCTCATCTTCAGATAGCACAAACATACCCTTATACTTTTTACAATAGTACCTTGAAAACTTAATCCCATTTTTTATGAATCTTAGCTCTAATGTAAACATTTATCTATCCCTCCTTTCTATACTAGTATATACTATTTTCTACCACTTGTCAAGGGCTACGCCTAAAATAAATGAAAATACTTTTTAGCTCTGAGAAGCCAAAGGAAGCGTTTTCTAAGGTAGCCAAAAATAGAGAAGGTAACGCTAGTATTATTGATAAATGTCAATTCTATGGGTAGTTTATAGGGGCAAATTTCGACAAACGGAAGCTCGGTGATAGCCCTTGTACGCTTTAAAAAAACAAATGCATTTAAAGGGCTATTGTGGGCTTTCTTGTGTGTGGGAAATGGCAAAAAATGGGGCTATCCCCCTATCAGAGATAGCCCCTGCTACGCACCAGTGGTGTAACTGGCACAAAAATAGTGGCTGTTTTTTGGATAAGGCACAGCCAAGCCTCGTTGGAGGGTAAATCTTAATGTAATTACTTTATTAAGCGTAAGCTTTTGGCTCGTATTTAAATAAGGGGTCGGTAAAAATAAGCCTGTTTCCCTTTGGCTCTTTCCTAACCATTACATTTCTGCCATGTAAATCTATTTCTCCTACTCCGTCATTAAATAGTTTCTCTATAAGCTCACACGCCATACTTAGAGCAACATCATCATCTCCCCATAATCCGTCATGAATTAAATCATCAAAGCAAAGGTATTCTGAGTTACTACAACCACTATCAAAATAGTCCTCCCACTCAACAGGATAGTTTTCTAATAATTCCTCCTGTTCCTCCATTGGTAAATCTTCGATGTGTTTTAGCCTCTCTAATTCTACTGCGTACCAGATTCCACTCTCCTTATTATTATATTTAGTAATACTATATACTTTTGGAAAATAAGGATTCTTTAGATTCTTAACTCTCTGGATAAAGGTATGGTATGCTGAATCACCACTATATACCTTTAACACTCTATTATGTCCTGACTTGGCAAAGGTCTTAGCAAATAATCCTGAACCTATTTGCTCATAGCCATTATCTTTAAGGTAACTTAGATAATCCTCGTAATGTATGAACCTAACTATTTCCACGACACTCCTCCGAAAAAGTGTTTAGTTTTGTTTTACCTAATTATAGTATAGCATATATCTTATCCGTTGTCAAGTGTTAATTCAACCCACTCTATAAAGTCCTTAATATTATCTTCTAAGGAAGCTAGATTCTGAAAATGCTCATCTGCGAATTCCTGAACATCTTGAAAATCGTAGTCGTCTTGTACAGCATCAATAAAAGCATTTACATCTGTCTTATATTCTTCGTCAGCCATATCACAATTAAAACAATGGTAGTAGATTCCTGTATCATCTTCCTCTACTATTACCTTGCCTTCGGTCTTACAATTTGAACAATACATCTTTGCCTCCTATTCGTAGTCCTCATTTATCTTAGTAATAATGTCCTGTAACTCATAGGATAAAACATCCCAATACTCTCGTAACACATTATCTAATCTCTTGCACTTATCTCTGTAATCTTCATCATACATAATACCCTCCTAGATATTGGCTAGTCCTAGCCCTGTTAATAAATCGTTCTCTACATTATATTTAATAACACTCACATCTATATCATATTCCTTCTTAACTACTTTTAAAATCTCCAACCTAAACTGATGTAATATAGTTCTGCTCTGCTGTCTTAACTGATACAATGATAGTTCACTTAAATTATCAAAGGGATAGTATAATCGTAAATACAATTTGTTCCCTACTATGATGCCTCTGATGTATTGGTCAAAGTCTTTCTGCTTCCCTATATTATAGAGTGCAATAGAGTGAGATGTCGTACAATGAATAAACTTCTTTTTAAATGGCTCGTAACTAAATCGTATCTCTGTCATAGCTCTATCCCTCCTTTCACTTATAGTGTACCACATCTAGCCCCTCTTGTCAAGGGGCTAAATGTAAATACTTTTTATAATCGGTAATCTTCTACTACTTCAATTTCATCAGCATTATCTTCAAGAAATTGGTTAAGCTCATCTTCATAATAGAAGAACCCTGAATCCTGACAGACATCTGCCATAAATCTTTGCTTCTGATACTTGACGCTTCCAAGAAAGAAGATAGTATAACTATCCTCAGTATTGAATACATCTACATATACTTTCTCTTTTGTTTTAGTCGTCATCTTCTTCCTCCTCATCTTCTACACCATATTCTTCCCTTAATTCAAGAAGCCTCTCATAGGCTACCTGTTCCATTTCTTCCATTACTTCTGATTCGGTCATGCCTCTTACTTCTAACGCCTTCCAACCTAATGAATCTACTGCTACTTTCAAAGTTACTTGTGGCATACTACCCTCCTCGTTACTGGTTTGTGTTTGGCTTCTCTTTATTATAGCATACTTTTTCCAACTTGTCAAGGGCAAAATCAAAAAAAGAATTTACTTTTTAGAATTTCCAACTAGAATTTCCAGACTAGGATTTCCAGAGGCACTACTATACTATACTGGCTTCTCTATCTTACCTATCTCCTCATAATAGCAATCCTGACATAATGCACACTCTGACCATTTTTCATAAAACTTCTCTGTACACTCCTCATCATCAAATGGCTCAAAATCCTCACTAAGCCACACTAACTGCATTGAGTGGTCTAACCCACCACATTTGTCGCAACCATTAATCTCATGCCTCTCATGGGCATATTCAAAGGCTTCATCGGTCAAATCATCTACTTCGTGATAGCATATTTCCTTTGGCTTCATATCCTTAATTTCTTTTAATGTAATCTTCTTCATCTCGCCTCCTATTTAACTGGTTACATTTATCTGACCAAACTCGCTTCACATCTTAGTTTAGCATATCTTACACATTTTGTCAAGTGTTGTCCGAACATTTCTTCCGAAGCTTTAAGTTCAAAAGTTCAGAACGAAAAGTTCAGGGTTTTTTTATATTAAGTAGTGTCACCTAAGTATGCACCCTCTTTTGTACCTACCCCTCATTTGTGTGGTGTTGATAACCTGTGCATAACTTTTTTTGACAAATCATCAAAGGAAACGCTTTCTTTTTTTCTGGACTCCTGCCTTCTGCTAAAAGGTAGCGTTACCTTCAGGGCTTGTCTATACTATATTATACCATGTAAAATATAACTTGTCAAGGGCTATAACATATTATACTGCAACACTTTACAACATTTTAAAATAATTAAATCTATTTACTTTTTAGCTCTCAGGATTAGAGAAGGTAACGCTAGTATTATGCCAAAATATCAATTCTGAAGGCACTTTACAGGGGCAAAAAAGCATTTACTTTTTTTAAATGTAGCCCCAATACAGCTTAAAAAATATCGTGGCTTGTAGAGGCTCTCAGGGGCTTTTTTACTGTGTAGAATCAGGGCTTTTTATGTGTATTATTGGGCTTGACTTCTATTATATAGAGGCAAAAAAAGAATATTCTTTTTATTGGCAGGGCTTGACAGGGGGCTAAAATATGTTATACTTATATTAGAGAGGAGGGCAGGGCAATGTTAGAGATAAAAGAAAAAAGTATCCTAGAGATGTCAGATGCAGAGGTCAGAATTGAACGCTGGAAGTTAGAGGAGGCAGGGCTTTTAGAGGATTGTACTTTTTATCTTAGGAATCTATTGGAATCTATTAAAAAAGACAGGAGGCTTTAAAATGTATAATACTACTATTAATTGTAAGATAAAAAACATGAGGCTAGACAAAACGCCTCTAGTATTAGTTAACACTCTTTTTAAGGTGGTAAAACATAAAACTAATATAGAGGGCTATTGGAAAGACTCAGAAGGTAAAACCCATATTGATAATATAGAGGCTAAAAATTATGGGGCTATTGATTCATATTATTTTAGGCTAGAGGTTCAGAGGCTTTTAAAATCTGGAGAGGTTTGCATATTCTATAAAGACTTTTATAATAATGGAGTTATAGAATATGAGGGCAATAAATCAGAAACCCTCAGAACAAGGCTAGAAATGATTCAGAATATAAAACCCTCAGAGTCTAAGATTCAAGGGCTAGTCAATAAATATGGAGGCTTAACCCTCTATAAATTAGCAGATAACTGCTATGTTATAGAGATATATAAATAATAGTATTATATATAAATTAGAGGGCTAGAAATAGCCCTCTTTTTTTATGCTAAAAATAGCTCTCAGAATTGGAGAAGGTAACGCTAGTCTTTTGATATAACAGCCCTCTGGAGGGTACTTTATAGGGGCAAAAAAGCATTTACTTTTTTTTAAGATAACCCTAATACACTAAAAAAATTATCGTGGCTTAAAATGGCTCTGAGGCGTGTTTTCCCTGTGTAGAATTGTCGCTTTATGTGGCTCACAATAGCCCTCTGAGAGCCTCCAACTCTGAGGCGTACTCTGATACGATTTATTGATAAAAATGCAATGGGAGGGCAACTGAGGGCGTTTATTGTACTCTTATATATTGATAAAAATTGGTGGGCTTTTGACCTTCTGCATTGCGTTGTTTTTCCCATAATACAGCCTGTAACTCTGCAGGTAACAGCCCTAGTTTTTTGGCTAGTTTCCTAATAATTCTGGTATACCTTCTATAATCTCTGACCCCTAGAGTATCTTTAGAATGCCTAAAATATCTCAGCATCCAAATATCAATAGTAACATAATCATAGTTGCCTATGATGTTATTAAAAAAACTATTTACTTTTAGCCCTGAGAGTTCTAATTTTTTAGAGCCTGTAAAGCTGTGGCTCAAAGTTCTAATAATATTATTATAATGAGCAGGTAAAAGCTTATGCCTCTTTATAAAATCAACCTTGTTAGCTATAGCCTCTGCTAAAAACTCTGCAGGGTTGCTCTTATAATTATTATATATACTAATACTAGTATTATAATTTCTTTTAACTTGAAACCTCGGACTAGTACTAGCTAAAAGCCCTGCAAAGAGTCTATAATCTTTGCCATAGGTTTTTATTAAAAGCCCTCTGGTTTTTCTGTACCAATTTTTATGTTTGATAAATCGTTTCATAATAAAAGTATACAATATTTTAGTCACCTTGTCAACCCCTATAGTAAAATAAAATGCCTGTAGTTAACAATAACTATATTTTTATTTTTATCTCTGAGAGCCTCTGCAATGCCTGAGAAAGGGCTTTCCAGAAATAAAAGGAAACGCTTTCTTTTAGTTGGCTGTATTTAGTATGTTAGAGGGTAGCTTTTAGAGGCATTTTTGAAAGATAAAAAAATCATCGTAGCTTAGCTACGCTTAAAAAAATAAAGTGGCTTAGAATCGAATTGTGGGCGTTTCCCACACATAAAAAAGAGTCCACTTTTTAGGGTGAACTCTCCTTTAATAGACAAGCCTCAGTTATGAACCTCTTACACTTCTACAACCTTAACTGCAACTTGTACATCATCATCATGCCTACCAAGATTAAAATAGTTTCCTATATAATAATCCTGAGCCTCTTTAAGCGTTGCATTTATTCCTGTGAGCAACTTCTTACCATTTTTAAATGTAACCTCTATTGATATAGGCTTTGCCATTTAAATACCCTCCTTTATTTCTGCTCTTAGGTTAACTTGAAACTCTGCCTCATCAATCTCTGACTCCCTGTGGCAATTGCATAAGCATGTATCATCACAACCCCATTTTTCACATGTACACTTTGACATTTTTAAGCCCTCCATTTGGCTTGTACCTTGTTAAAGGTATTTAATATATTTCTGCTTACACCCTCTTTAAAGCCCTTCTCCTCTACATCATAACCTTCTCTTTTATATCTCTCAATCCTCTCCTCAAACTCTGCCTCAAAAATCTCTTCTCTGGTTATCTCTCTCATCTCTAGCCCCTCCCTTTAATAAAAGTATACAATATTTTCTGCCCCTTGTCAAGGGCTATATATTAAATAGCCCTGACAAATATTAATCCATTTCTGTTGACCTCTTCAATTTTCTTATCCTGCTTTAATCTGAATATCTCTTTTAATACTCTGAGCCTCAACTGCTTATCTGTTTTACCTTGTAACACTTTAGCTGACAACTCTCCATTTGGTAACTCTGAGTAACTCAATATATTTAATACTTGAGCCTCAATAGTACATACTTTTTCTGTTGGTATTGCTAAAGGCTTTGGCTCTGCCTTGACCTCTGGCTTATTGATTTTATTTAAGACATTAGCTGACAACTTATCTTGATATTTTCTTGCCTCAACTTCCCAAGGTCTTTTTTGATATGCACACCTTACTATTTTTTTACCCTTCCAAGTTCTAACATGCTTTGCTCTGCCATTTCTTGAAAACTCAAGTGTCTGCCTCAACTCACCTGTAAAATACTGCTTAACATGTACACACTCATGGGCAATAGTACTCAACTGCTGTTGAATAGTGTTAGTTGAATTTACAGCAATATCAAAAATGTTTGGAGTACTACCAAAAGTGCGACAATATCCACCCCTATAATAGGAAAGCTTTTTAAATACTAAGCTAATCCCAAGCTTACTTGTATCCACATCATCACCAAGTAACTGCTTTAAATAATACTCAACTACCTTAACTGCCTCAACATTTGAAATGATTTTTGACTTGTTATTTCTGACTTTGATTTTCATTTGTCTGCCCTCCCTTTCCTTACTTAAAGTATACCATATAGGGTGAACTTGTCAAGGGCTGTCAAGAAAATAAATGAAAATACTTTTTATTTATAGCTCTGAAAATTAGAGAAGGGAACGCTAGTCTTTTGTCTGAATAGGTGTTTTAAGGGTAGGTTATAGAGGCAAAAAAGCATTTACTTTTTTTTAATGTAGCCCCAATAAAGCTAAAAAATTATCGTGGCTTAAAAGGGCTATTCTGTGGCTTTTCGCCTGTGTAGAATAGGTAAAAATAGGGCTGTTTTTCGGATAAGGTACAGCCCTTAAAACCTTATTTGGAGGGTAAATCTAATAACTCTCTATATCCTTCTTTAACTGCTCAACTGAATAAAAGCCATTTACAACTTGTGCTAATATAACAATAACATCTTCTAACTCTACATCTGAGCCAAGCCAATCTCTCACTTGTTCGGCTGTTATTTTCATATTAAATCCTCCTTAAGCATTTACTAAATCGTGATATAAAGCCCAATCAATAATTCCCTCTTTACTAATTAAGCCCTTGTCAATTAAACTTTGTGCTGTTCTACCATAGCTACCTTGTAAAGTCCAAGCTTGTCCATTTTCAATTAGCTCTGCAAATAATTCTAAAGTTTGTTCTCCTTCTAATACGCCTGATTCAAAAGCAATTATTTTATCTACTAAATCCATTATTCTGCCCTCCTATTTAATTCCTCTCTTAACTTATCCATAAATGAACCACATACACATTTTCCTAAATGCTTTACAAATTCAACTGCGTCATCTTCACAATCTCCAAAAGTTTTAAATCCATAAACCCCTGCCTCTAAATCTTCCCAATCACTTTCAACTCTTAAAACTAATTCAAATTCATTTTTCTCTAGCTTTTTCATTTCCTTAACCCTCCCTTTGTTTTAGTATAGCATACATCTAAACTTTTGTCAAGTGCTTCGGTACTAAAAATAATTCTACACTATCAAAATCAGCGTGTTTGATATAATCATCTTTAGTATCATAAGCTAAATCACTATCCTCAAAATCAAACGCCTGAATATCTCTTACCTCTCCACTACTATAACAAACTAAAACATAAATCTTATCCATTTTCTTACCCTCCTATTGTATTATATAATTCTTTTCTTAAAGTGCTATGGTTATCCCCTTTTACATTTATATAAAGCGTGACAATTGCCTTATCCTTTGTGAGTACTAAAATTAAGTCTTGCCCATTTTCATAATCAAGTCTATAACAGACTTTTTGAACTGCCTCATTATCTACATAGACCTCAAAAATATCCTCTGCCTTAAACTCCACTTTATTTGCTAAATAATCTAATATGCTCAAGTAATCAAATCTCTGATTTAATCTTTCAAAGGCGTGGCTTGTTCTTCCAAATCTCTTTCCACTATTAAACTTGGCATTTAATTCTTCCAACCTTTTCAGGTGGACTTCTGGTATTCCTAATTCTCTGTGGTATCTTTCCATTGTTTGTTCCCTCCTTTCCTACTTAAAGTATAACACATATTAGCAACTTGTCAAGGGCTTAAAAGCAATTACTTTTTAAGCCCTCACTCTTTATCTTTGCCCTGCTTTTCTTCTTTCCGTTCTTCTGTACTCTGGTTATGGGCTTAACTGCCCAAGTCTTTCTAATACCCTTATAAACCTCTAATTGTGTTATTTTGTTTTTCATTATTCTGCCTTCCTATATCTGAATACTCTCTCCTTTTTGCTCTCCCAATATCTTCTCCTTACCCCTGCCTTACTTGTGAACTCACTTTCATTACCTCCAACCTTATGGAATAGCTTTCTCTTAGATATATAAACTGCTGAGTGTGATATTCTGGTACTTTGAGGATAATAGAGTATTAAAATATCCCCTTCCTGAATATTCTTTTTATCTTTAACTTCTTCTGTTTCTTCTTCAATAAATTGTGTTATTTCATCATTATCAGCCCAATACAATTCATCATTTACGCCTAATACAAAAAGCGTTGCACCCCAACAATTAAAATCTCCTCCTCCGTTCTCTCCCTTTCTGTGAGCAACTTTTAAATTTCTTTCATTGATAATGTTCATTTGTCTGCCCTCCTTTACTTAAAATATACCATATAAAAAGTACCTTGTCAAGAGCAAAAAAGAAAATACTTTTTTTTATTTTACCCTTGACAACTGCCTTAAAATGTGTTATATTTAAAGTGTCAGACAAGCCCACAATGAAAAACATTGATGCCGAGGGTGGAGGTCTGTCTTTAAAAGGAAGCGTTTCCTTTTCTTTACATAAAAAAAGAAGGGCTAACCCTATCAGGTAGCCCTTCTTGTACTTCTGGAGGATAAATCTAATCTATGCCAACTGCTCACCCTTAATCTGTAAGTGCTGAATAGTGGCAATGTTTATCATACGGAACGCTTGTTTCTGTACATCATAAACAGGCAACAAGCCCTTTTCGGTAGGATTAAAAGCTAACCCAACCCCTTTAACACCTTTTGAAACTTTCAACCTTGCCACCATTTTTCTCAACTCACCATTTTTCTTGATAAAGTGAACGCTGAAAAAGGTGTCCTCTGCTTTACTTCTAATCTCTGCTATCTTCTCAACTATTTGGCTCTGTGTCATCTCTGTACCCTCCTTAATTGGTTATACTAAAGTATACCATATAAAAGGGAACTTGTCAAGGGTGTCAAGGAAAATAAATCAATTATTTTTCAATTAAATTATGCCCTAAAATCGCTTGAAGGAAACGCACTTCTTTCTCTGAATACCTATTTAAAGGGTACTTTATAGGGTCAAAAAAGCATTTACTTTTTTTTAAGATACCCACAATAAAGCTTTTTTATTATCGTGGCTTATATGCCTTCTGACAGCCTTTCTCACACAGGGAAATCGTTGATTTTTAGCCTATTATTTATCCATTACTTCCTTTAATGTTGTTTCTGTATTAAAATATATATCCCTCTCAATAGGTAAACTCTGCAACCCTCTGCAACCTTCTTTTGCTGTTAGTAACTGCTCTAGTGTAAAATATCCCAACTCTTTGTCAAATCCGTCTACTAGCCCAAAAAAGAGCCAATCTCCATTTTCTTGCTTTTCTCCTTCTGTAACATACCAAGTCCAACTTCCTGTTGGGTCAAAAAACTTAACAACTATTTTAACTTCTGAAGGCTTTTTATCCTCTTGTGAATAAAGCTTTGGTAACTTTTCCTCAATCTCTTTTGTCAATAGTTTCATTTCCTTACCCTCCCTTTATTTAATAACCATATTGTGAACCATCATCTTCTTCTGGTGGTAAATAATTGGATTCGTTGTTTTGATAATATTCTGATTCTTTATTAAACACATCGCCACTTAAAACTAAATCTACAAAAGCTTCTTGCTGTCTTACCTTTGCTTTACAATTAGGGCAATCCCCAACTAAGCCCCCTAAAAACTCTCCCTTACAATCTGTGCAAATCCAAGTTAAAAATTCTTCTCTCATATCTCTGCCCTCCCTTTCACTACTATTATAACACATATAAAGATATTGTCAAGGGATAAAACAAAAATAATTACTTTTATTTTCCAGATGTAGAAACTTCCTAAAAGGAAACGCTTCCTTTTCTTTGCGTGAATTTGCTATATAGAAGGTGTGTTTTAGAGCCAATTTGGAAAGATAAAAAAAGTATCGTAGCTAAGCTACGCTGATTATATTATCGTGCCTTAGAGAGCAAATATGAGCCTTTTCTATGTGTAGAATTAACCCTTATTTGCCCTCAAAAAGGAAACACTTCCTTTCTTTTATTTATCTGTTTTGTTAAACCACGCTAACCACTCCTCATAGCATTGTGGTCTTAAATGAAAATACTCCTCTACTATTTCTGCTAAATTAGCCTTATAATCATTATTCTCTATTAACTCATTTATTATATCATACTTATCCATTTCCCTCCTCCTTGTCTAAGCACTCAACACATAAACCACTTAATTTAGTTTCCTCACAACAATTTTCTAAATCTAAATCACATCTACAAAATACGCATTTTGTAATAAAATCAGTTATATACTCTTTCATTTAGTCCTCCTCTATTAACTCGGCTGAATATTCCTCTAATCCATACTCACTATTACCTTGCCAATTACCCTCATCATACGCCTTATCTATGGCTACCTCTTCATCAAATTCCTCTACTTCTACTATTTGCCATAAAGGTGCTAATATCATTTTTACTTTGTATTTAGGCATTTACTCCTCCTCTCTGACCTTTTTTCCAACTACCTCTGTCTTTATATTCATTAATATCTATTTCAATATTAAATGCTATTTCATCTAACCATACCTCATTAGCATTTTCAAAATCACCTGCCACACTCTCTAAATCCTCTACTGTTCTTTTTAACAATTCTGTAAGATAGGCTACTTTTTCTTTATCGTTCATATTTTCTAATCTTAAAACATTATCCATTTATCACTCCTTTCAAAAAGGAAACGCTTTCTTTTTAATACTCTAGGTCGTTTTCATCAAATACTTTTTTACCTGCTTCATCTAATACATTAAATATTCCCTCTTGCCCACACTCGTACTCACTCGCCAATTTCTTGGCTTCCTCTATGCTATCTGCTTCAAAGGTATCTTGGCACTCAAATTCATACGCACCATCACCCCACACATCACCCTCACATTTCGTATTAGGTGGTAACATCTCTAGCCACTCTTTAACATCTTGCTCATCATCACAAATATGAAACTCTAACCAATAAATAGTATATTTCATTTTAATCCTCCTCTATATCCATTAAATATTCATCTGTCCTACACTCTGGACAGCCTTTAAAATACTCTACTTCTCTTTTACTTAAATCGGTAAATGTCTTTAAATCTTCATCATCTTTAAACTCACTATAACAATTATTACATCTAATCATTTTCCCTCCTTACTATACCTATCCATTATCTCATCTTTAATTATCTCACATTGAGCATTTAATAATCTTTTATACCTCTCACTATACTGACCATTTTTAATATCTTCCTCTAACTCTGCTAATCTCTTTAATTGCTTATCCATTTTAATACCCTCCGTTTAGTAACCTAACCACATTAATAAAATAAAAATTAGTGATTACAAATACTGCTATGCTGATTGATAAATACGCTACACCATACCAGAATATATATTTCATCTCTCTGCCCTCCCTCTACTCTAATTATAGCATATGCATTTACATTTGTCAAGTTACATTTTTGTAATTACTTTTTCCAAATTTCCAAATCAAAATTTCCAATAGAATTTCCAGCCTAGAATTTCCAGCCTATACATTGGCTAAACCAATTCCCTCAAGTAAATCGTTCTCAACATTAAACTGAATTCCTACTATCGCACATACCTTTTTATTCTTTAATATCTGAAGTATTTCTTTCTTATATTTTTCTAACAACTCCCTGCTTCTCTGCTTTAATTCTACTAAAGATAATTCTGGCAAATCCTCAAACGGATAGTATAGGCGTAGGTATAATGTATTACTGAATATAATACCCCTAACATATTCATCAAATTGTTTTTGCTTCCCTTTATTATATATAGCAACAGCGTGGGAAGTATCACTCTCTATATAATCTTTGGTAAACGGATTGTAGCTGAAGCGTATCTCTGACATTTATCTACCCTCTCTTTCTACTTTAATTATAACATTTAATTTTTAGTTTGTCAATCTTTATTTAAGTTTAATTTCAAAAAGCTCAGAACGAAAAACTGGTTGTTTTTTTTACATTTAAGTAGTGACCTAAGTAGCACACCCTCTTTTCTCCTATCTTGTTGTAAGTGATATTGGGAAGGAAGCGTTTTCTTTTATACAGCTTTTCCTTTTTGCTTGTGTATAACTTATAATATATATCATAATTTATTTTAAAATAATTCCTTGCTTCACTTGACAAGCTTCCCTTCCTTGCCTATAGGCAAGGAAGAAGCCTTCTACAGCCTTCCTTCCCTTCTACAGCCTTCTACAGCCTTCTACAGCCTTCTACAGCCTTCCTTCCCTTCTACAGCCTTCTACAGCCTTCTACAGCCTTCCTTCCCTTCTACAGCCTTCTACAATAGGCAAGGCAAGGAAGCTTCCTTGCCTTGCTTCCTTCTTGCTTAAGCCTTGTATGTTTCAATAAGGTATACAGCTTCTTCAAGCTTGTATATTGTCAAGCCATTGTGAAAAGATAGCAAGGCTTCAATATACTTTGAAGAAGGCTTCCTTGTTTCAAGCCAAGCAATTCTATTCTTCAAAACTTCCTTCTTCCCTTCCTTGTTTTCAATAACTGCATAATTGTTTTCTTGCTTATAAAATACAGCTTCTTCACCAATAGCAAACAATAGCTTCTTTGCTATCTTGAAGGCTTCTTCATTAATTGCAAAGAATTCCTTCACTTCTATATTGTCAATGTATACCTTCCCTTTGCTATCCTTCCAGAAGCCTTGTATATCTGTTTCATTAGCAACAATACAAAACAATTGCTTATGCAATACTAATGGCGTGTTATCAATCTTTAAATTTTCAAGCTTTACTATTGTTTGTGTTTTCATAATTGCCTTCCTTCCTTGTTTGTTGATTGTTTTATCCTTCAAAGTTTTCATTAATTGCTTCTTGCCTTGCTTCACTATATTGTAAAGCTTCTTCTTCCTTCCAAGCGTCAAACAAGGCTTCTTGTTTTTGCCTTCTTGCTTCTTCTTCTTCTTCTTGCCTTGTTGCTTCTTCCCTTGCTTCTTCTTCTTGTATATCAATCAACGCTTGTTTTCTTGCTTCTTCCTTTGCTTCTTTGTTTGATAGTGTTTTCATAATTGCCTTCCTTCCTTGCTTATAGTTTATAATAGTTTACAAGAAAACCCTTTACAGCTTCACAACAAGGAAGCTTGTCAATCCAGTAAAACTTTGCTTCTTCTGTTTCAAACAAGCCTATTGTTTCAATAAGAAGCTTATAGGCTTCTTCCCTTCCCTTCCTTGTTTCAATTGTTTGATTGTTTTTCATAATTGCCTTCCTTGTTTGTTTGTTTGTTTGTTGCTTCACTTATAGTATATAGGCTGTATTGTAAGCTGTAAAGCGTTGATATATAACACTTTACAAACAATCTTTACAAGGAATTAATTAATAGCTTGTCAATAGGCAAAAAGGAAGCGTTTTCTTTTGACCTGTTAATAACCCTGTTAATATCCTGTTAATAACTATTAAAGGAAGCGTTTTCTTTTTTAGTCCAGTAAACACTTATATTATCCCCTCTACCATACTCACAACCCAAAAATCACCCTGCTTTATGTTAGTTTACTTAAGTCTAGCCATACCAACGCTTTACGTTAAATATGGCTAAAATTGAACTAAAACCTATCAATTTCGGCCTTATTGATAGTTCTCCCACCTGATTCCCATGTAAATCCAAATTTACCTTTTCGAAATACTTGGAAATAGTGACCTCAATTTTTTCTGAAAACCTTATGGAATTTTACTGGATTTGCTGTAATGCGGAGAATATTGGCCCTAATCACCGCATATTATGAAGCGATTACACTACATAATCGCTTCAACCACTATATGTAGTGTAATTTAGTTATAACTACGCTACATGTAGTATAAATGTCCACAAAATAGAGGACATTTACCAATAATGGACATAAAACATCAAATATGATAGATTAAGGGCTAAAATGGCCCTAATACATCAATTTTGATGAGTTATAGTAACATATACATGGTTATAGTACAGTATTGTTACATATGTTACAGTTTTGTTACATATTATGTACTATTTATGCAGTGACCACTATATATAGGGAAGAGAGCACAAATATCACTACATATAGACATATACTGTCATATTGTGACAGTGTTGAGCAAATACTAACAAAATTAGTATTTTATCAACAAATATACAAGTATTTTGCCAAATATATGCCAAATCTATCAAATTTAGTTCATTTCTATGGGAATGTATACCCTTGAGTGAACATTAGGGCCTCAGTATACATTAGATGTTGTAATATTACTACATATTTATATTGTTGTAACTTTACCACAAGTTGCCTCGATTTTACAACATATAAGTTGTGTTTCGAATTCGATACAGGCCGAGTTTAATAAATGTCTTAAAAGACTAGCCACACTAGGCATTTTGAGCATATTTTAAACCCTAACGGTAATATTATTGCTATTTTATCCCTAAAGGGTATAAATTACTACCGAAAGGGTATATTTTAGTGTTTTAAGGGCCAAAAAGAGCTGTTTTATACCCAATAGGGTACAATAATAGTACTTATTCATAGAACAAGTGTACTATTACATAGGACAATACATAGAGTGACCATAGCGGAGGCCACGCCATATACTATTAATACTATAAGGCGATAATTATTTTAAAATAAAATGCACAATTATCCCATTTTTATCGTATAGTATAGTAGAAGCGGTTGACCGAAGGGAAACCGCCTTATATAATATACAAGTATAATATAGTAATATAACATAAGTTACTGTAAATATTATACTTATAGTATTATATTTTTTATATTATAAACTATTCTCTTTGTGGATATGACACAAAAGGCGGAAATTAGTGCGTAATATACTATAAATTTTTTAGAAAAAGGCAGAAACTTAGGGATTTTCACCTT
>Ga0307377_10002571_pt1 | contig 21323 bp, 37 predicted proteins | sample TR3MG_FD_202535 | JGI IMG/M metagenome (GOLD analysis project Ga0307377, IMG submission 202535) | Soil microbial communities from Risofladan, Vaasa, Finland - TR-3 | ecosystem: Environmental > Terrestrial > Soil > Coastal area > Acid sulfate soil | place: Finland: Risofladan, Vaasa | collected...
TTTATTCGGAATGCCTATGATATATCCATTATTTAGATCTGAAAATAAATCTGAAATTGAAAGAGAAATGGTATTTACACGAAGCTTTTTTAACAAAGTTAAGTTAGGATAAACATCAAATTCATTACCAGTTTTTCCATTTATTAAAGTTTGTTTATCAAAAAGCATTACACCGGTTGTCTGAATTTCTATGTTTGGAAATGGGTGATCCATTTTATCAAAAATTTCATATAGTTTTTCAAGAAAGAGCTTATTCTGTAGAACTTCTCCAGTGCCTGTTAGTACACAAGTATCGATATTACGCATAACTGCGTATTTAATACGTTTTTCAAGTTCAATAGCGTTAAATTTAGTTTCATAAGGACTATCATGCATTTTTGAACAACAGAACGGGCAGTTGTTTACACAGCCTTTTGTAGGAACTACTAATTGTATATTCATATTTATGAAATTAGCGATTGGCGAATTAAACGTTCAAGTTTAGTCATATCTGTAATACTAAGAATTTGCATCCAATATTTTGGCATTTTCTTATATAAGATATTCATTTGTTTTGGTGATAAATAACCACGATTTTTATATTGTTTAGCAAAAGATGATAACAACTTGCCATCAATACCGGTAAATCCTATTTTATTAAAAACATTGGTTACTTCAAATTCACGTTCTGAATCTGTCTGTCTTTCAAAAATCTTTAACAAAGCTTTAATTGTCCAAGCTTTGTCAGTTGCAAGTTTAGTTTTAACAAATTCACGAATTTCTTTCTTCGTAATCTTGTGGCCTATTCCCATTGCAACAATTGGATCTAAATCTTCATAAAACATATCAGTATCTTTTAATTATAGAGTAAATATAATCAAAATTTCTGAAATAAAAAAATATTTTTAACAGAATTTTAACAAATTATTTAATATTTTTCTCTATATTTATTAAACTTACTACTATAATGCCTAATCCCATTGCAATCATCCCCTCAATGTTTACTATTTGATACATTATATAGAATATTATAGTAAAAAATATTATTAAAAATATGTCTGATGGTTTTCTCATAATTATTCCAGTGAAAGTAAATGATCAATAACCCAAATATTTGTATAATAGACACCTGCATTTTTTAGTTGTTCTGTTGTTTCGGATAAATCTGAAGAAATTGCCTTAGATGCTTCGCGTACTACATGAACATCATACCCTAATTTGGCTCCATCAATTGCAGTTTCTTTGACGCAATAATCAGTAGCTAATCCCGCTATATACAGTTCTGTTATTTTTCTTTTATCGAGAAATTTTTGAAGCCCAGTATTTTCAAAAGCGCTATAACCTGGCGATCGATTCTTGATTCCCTTCTTAAAGATATAAAAATCTTTAGCGCATTTTGATAAATCTAAGCTTGGATGAAATTCTGCGCCAAGAGTATTTTGAACACAATGATCCGGCCAAAGCACATTTCCTTCAAAAATATCAAACGGTTGTTTCCCGGGATTCATTGAGGCAAATCCATCATGATTTTCTGGGTGCCAATCTTTTGTAAAAATTACCAAGTCAAATTTTGGGAGAAGCTCATTTATTTTAGGTATAATCGTGTCTCCCTCTGGTACAGCTAAAGACCCTCCTGGGCAAAAGTCTCGTTGTACGTCTATCACGACCAAAGCACGTTTAGTTTTCATAATATTTCATATTAATTTATTTTTATTTTGGTCTTCCATCTTTTTCCCATTGTTTAATTTCATTCATTTGATGTTTAGTTAATTCTTTTGCAAATTTTCGAAATAATTTTCCATATTTTTCTTCTTTTTCATCTGTCCAACCTCCGTCAGGAATAACCCCAATATCGATTAAGTGAGATTGTATCAACATCTCGTTTAAAACTTGAAGTCTAGTTTTTAATGGAATTTCTTTAAGACGTATACATAATTTATTTATCATTATATTTAGATATTTACGTTATTCAATTATTATATTTCGTTTTAAATTAAAAGGATTGTTTCGTTTGAAATGTGTTTTAAAATGACGTTGAATAACTGGATGAGAATATAGTTTTTCATAAATTGTCATTCTTTGTTTTTCTCCAATATCATCTAAAGATAACCATACTTGAAGTATTCTATCAACTTCTTTATATCCATTTCTTGAAGTTCCTGACCAATCTGATAGTATTTGTCCTAAATCTCCTGTATTTGTAACTCCTAATCCATCGGTTGCTAACGCATTAATAGATTGTTCTATGACAGCTTTTTGATCAAGATATGTACATTCATTCTCCATTATCCATTCTGCTATATCATAAACTTCAGTTTTCCAAAGTTCTTGTATCATTCCATAATCACCAACATCTCCATGTAAAGTCCAGAATCCAAGAAGATATTCAGTATAATTATCAGTTGAAAGAACCAATCCTTTGTTTAATGATGCAAGATTATAAAGATAAATCATCCTAAGTCTAGCTTTTATATTTCCTAATCTAATTTTCCAAGCCTTATCATCAAATTCTGATTTTAATTCGTTCGTAGTTACTTCTTGAAGTTTAGGCATTAAAATTATACTATTCTGAACCCACTGATCTTCGGAATATTTTGTACAAAATATTTTTCCAGTAAGATTTGCACGATCACGTTCATCTTTTTTATTTGATTTTGAAGGTAACCCTACACCAATTAACGGTATATTCAATTCATCACAAACTGGTTTCGCAAGAGCTGCACATAAACAACTATCCATTCCTCCTGAAATTCCGATAACTAAAGATTGAATATTATAATCTTCAATGTAACATTTTAATCCGTTACGAATATTTGATATTATTTTTTTGATATTCATTTTTTAAAAGCGTTAATAAATTTTTGTAAACAATCTTCACACACAATAATTACATCGTTTGCTATTGTATTAATTGATGCACAAACTTTTTTTTCGTCACAAAAATCACATTCTTTATGGTCTTTATCTATCATAAAGAGTCCTCTTCTGAATACATCTACGTTAACAACTTTTCTTTTTGCTTTCATTATTTAAGTATTACAAAATTATATCCTTGAGATCTCTTTGAAACTCTTACGAATTCTACAGACATTTCGATAAAAGGTTTTATTGATTGCCTACACATGTATCCCTCTCCTCCTACATCTTCAGCATCAATTAAAACTTCTGGATAGCCTTCACTATCTGTTCCTCTTCTTGGAAGATAATGAATTGTTCCATCTTCAGCTATAACTGAACCATTTTTTTGTATTATTCCGATTAAAACTTCCATATATAGATTAATTAAAATTTTCTTGAGCTTTAAGCCATTTATTAAGTTTAGAATCAATAACCATTTCATTTTCAATTTTGCTCCAAAGTTTGTTATCTAATGATGCTTTGTCATAAGGAATCACATAATAAATCTTTTTTATTCCTGCTGCTATAATATTCTTAAGACAATCGTCACAAGGCTGCAATATTGTGTATAATTCAGCACCATCAATACCTATGTCATTTCGCGCTGCATATGCGAGCGCGTTCATCTCCGCATGAATTTCATAAATTTTTGACCATTTGTGATGTTCTTCTCGATCAAAATTATCTTTATCAAAAACTTCATTACAATTTTTAAATCCTGGAGGTGTTCCATTATATCCGGTCGAAATAATTCGTTTATCTTTTGCAATGACACACCCCACTTGTTTTGACACGCATTTCGATTCTTGTCCAAGTAAATAAGCAGTTTTAAGAAAAAAGTTTTTCATATTTTTTATATTAAGATTTTATGATAAAATACTTCCATAGAAAATGTTTTATGATATTTCGAAAAGGACGATAAATTAAAATTGTATCATCTATACCATGCATAGGATATGTAACTATGAATAACTGACCAAATGTTACTCCCCAATGAAATTCAGTATCCTTTTTATTCGCAATTATGTCTCCTTTATAAAAATGTTTCATATCTTATAGATTTATAAATTAAAACACCAAGAAATAAATACCATTATTAAAATTACAACTACTATAAAAGCAAATAGTCCTAGACCAAGTATAAATCCCTGTTTAAATGTAGATGAAATTTCTCCAAAAGGTGAACCTAAAATAGCACATATAGTACCACACGTAACAGGCATAACAGAAGCAGCTACTATTACACCTACAATTCGTTTCAAAATAGTTTTTAATTTCATAGTTTTTTATTTTTAATAATTAACATGATTGTTATTATTATAACCCAATATGAAAAAAGATATATTAAAGTAATATAAATAGGAGAAATTTTCTTATGAAATAAGATAATCGCAATTATATATTGTATGGTATAAATTATCCATATCTTTTCTCCTAATGTAAGTAGATTTTTCATATTATGATTCAATAACTTCACAATCCTCTTTATCTATTAAACCTCGTGTTCTTCCACCAAACACCTTTTTTACAGTTTTATAATGATCTCCTTCGTTAGTAACTTCAAATATCTCACCAACTTTACTTTTAATTCCTGAAGACATCTTTCCACTTGGCATTTTAAACGGTTTAAGTTCATTATACCAAGAGTGTGGATAATTTTCATTTTCTTTAATAATTTTTACTTTCATGGTTATCGTAATTTAAAATAAGTTTTTAATAAAATCGATTCCAGTTTTAATAAACGTAAAATCAACGTCTTTTCCAAATAGTTCGGTAACTGTAAACACAACAGCAATGTATAAAATACTTACTGCTACAAGTCCTACAAGTATATTACTTATCCAAAAAACTATACTATTTATAGCGCCTGCTCGAGATATTATATTATCAGCTTTTCTCATTATTTATTTAAGATTATTAATTAATACAAATATAATAAAAATATTTGAAACTAAAAAATAAAATGTGTTAAATTTTATTTAAAATAACAAAAGAGAGAATTTCTTCTCCCTTTCAATTCCCTTATTTCAAAGGGCGCCCTTTCGAGTATTAGATTTCAATCTTGTTAATTTCTTCAATAACAACATTAGGATTTAATTCTACTTGTGGTATGCGCTCGTAGATATCCTGTGTGTACCCATAAAGACGAAATACTTTTTGCCCGTTCTTTATTGGTGTAGTGTTACCATATCCACATATATTGATAATGTAAATATAAGGTGTTCCAAACTTCTTACAATATCCGTTGTAGTTACTTTCTACATTATTATATCCGTCTTGCTCATCCGAAATTATTAGAACTCTATCATACTTTTCATTAGTTTTTTCAAATAAATGGAAGCATGACCCGAAATCTGTTCCGTGCCCACAACGTCCATTATATGACATGAATTTCTGCTTAAGTGTATTGATTGAATCGTTTGGATTCCAACCTGTAATTTTTTTACAACTCGAAGCAAAGTGATATACATCTCCATTAACGCCTTTTGCAAAAGTTGCTGCTACAAGAGCTGCTTTTTCTGCAGGAGCCTTGTTAATAGTAGTTTTCTTATCAAGATAAATATTACCATATGCTCCGTCCATTGAACCTGATGTATCGAATACGATTGCCGTTCTACCTTCTGGAAGCAAGTTCTTAAGATTTGGAATTGATAATTCATATGCTTCTGCAAGTGCCTTAGTAACTTTAGCCATTTGAGCGCCTGAGAATTCAAGAGTCATAATTTCAAGGGCGAGATCGATCATATGAGGCCACACAAGTGACTTACGAATGAACTCTGGTTGAACAAGTTGTTCACATGCTATATTAAGTAATGTAGTATCATTAGTCTTAAGAATGTTTCTTACGTTACGAAGTAATGCCAAATAACCGATTTTCTTAGTCTTGATAAGATCTACATAGTTTTCAGTCTTAGCTTCATTAAGCTCAACTTTAGCTTGTTCTTCAGAGATTTCTCCCTTTTTCACTTTTTCTGCTACAATTTTACCTGCATCAGTGTTCTTATCTTCAACTGTGTTGAACTGCTTAAGCAAACCAAGAACAAGAGCTTTAAGCGCTGAAATTCCAACCTTTCCATTTTCAGGAGCGTCAAGCTTAATTGGGTCCTTTTCAAACTTGGTACCCTTGATAGCCTTCTGGTACTCTTCAAGAGTTACGAATACTGTTCCATTGATTGGGGTTTCCTTTGGGTGAACAAGGTTGACGATGTCCACAAGGCTTACACCTCTTGACTTCATCTGGTACTTTGCTAAAGAATATGTATCAGCATGTTCAATCGCATCCTTGAAACCTCTCTTAATTGCGTTTGGAATTGGAGCTTCAGTACCATTCTTAGCCTGATACACAGCAAGGATTTCAGCCATATCATCGAGACGATATACTATACCTCCTGTATTTTTATTTCTTTCTCTTTTTGAGAAGAATCTTTTTCCTAAATCAGAACCTGAAAGATGAGGTACGAGTTCTACAGCTCCATAATGAGTTACAGAGCGCTGTCCAAAAACTGTACGTGCATAAATAAGTGCCTTTGCAGCAAACAAAGTTCCCATTTTAGTAATAACTTTATTAAGAACATCGCGGAATCTCTTTTCACGTTCTGTTTCTTTTTCATAAAACGTGTTGTCTAACCCAGTTGCGAGAATTCCCACTAATTCATGTTCTGGTCTTTGAGTTAACCCAGTTCCTCCCTGATGAGTTACAGTTTTCTGTACCTCAGGATTGCTAATTCTTTTTTCATTGTACTTTGCCATTTTACTATTAATTTTAAATTTATAATTAAAGAAATTTTATTCGTTTTATTTTTGGTTTTTTCATTTTCTGTTTTGTTTCATCTGATTTAGGTTTTCCTTTCATCGATTGACTTATATGCTGTTTATGTAATTCTGTTTTTTTATATTTTTTTAATCCTGCTGATATTGCATTTTTATGCTCTTGTGTTAAAGACGTATGTACTCCACTTTTTGAATTTTTAGATACTAATTGTCGGCCACGCCTTTCCCTTTTAATGTAATTTTCATTATGTTGTCTTTTTTCATTTATTCCCTTTGATGTTTTATCACAAAATTCTTTACTCATTTTTATTCCTTTATTCCAAGGAATATTCCCTTTATTTTTTCCTATCATTGATATACTTATTTTATTTTTGTATTCTTCTGATAGTTTTCCTCCCCATTCTCCTTGTCCTCCTGTTATCGACATATTATACCCATTTGGGCTTAATGTATCAAATAATTTTATATAATGTTCTTCCGCTTGTCTTGCTTCTAAAATTGTTTGAAAGTATTTAAGCTTAACTTTAATAAAGTTTGTTTTTCCATATTTTTTAATAGCATTTAAAAAAATTAAACCACTTCCAATATAATTATCTTTTTCTTTATTAGTTCCATGAGAACCTACATATCCTTTTCCATTTATTTTATTAACTGTAATATACACGTAATTAAATTTTTTTTTCATGAATAATTTTTTATTTTATATATTCATGAATGCTTTGCCATGATGTTTCCTCCTTTTTTACTATTGAGCGTCGTTGCTCAAAGAATTTATTTTATTTTTTAAAATTTTTCTAGCCTGTCTTTTATATCGATTATATACTTTTCTATCTGATGTGCAAAAAGTGAATTTATCATCTTTTCTATCAGCTTCCGATGCATAGTAGTAATAAGTTGTTTGTTCAACAAATATTGCTTCTCCTATTTTAGTTTCTTTTAACATATCAAGATAAAATGTTTTCTGTTTTTATCATCCTCACATATAACTGGTCGCATTCTAGAATCTTCATAATCTTCTCTTGCAACTTCAGACCATCCATTTGTAGTTCCTGATGGATTTTCTCTATTTGCAACTTTAAGAATTTCTTCATCTGTTGAGTCTGCTACTGCGCAAACTTGCATATAACATATGCCTATCATCGGATTTGTAATTTCTACTCTTTTCATGTTTCTTAAATGTATTTAAATTAAAAAGCCCGAAAATTTTATTTCCCGGGCTTTAATATGTCGACGCGATAATTTTCTTAGCCGATGTTATATTAAAAATGTTGGGAAATTTGGGACGAGTTCTTTATTTATATTCCTATGAAGATTATTTCGAAGTATCTCGGTTCCCTGACCACAAACTATTTATATTATATATAAAGTAAAAATTAAAAAGTTTTAATACTTAATGTTAAGGTTTTGTTAAATGTTTATTTTTTATAATATTTAGTTTTCTTACTAATAGTATTACCGAAAAGTAATCTTGAAAGAGGAGGATTGTGAGCGCCGCTCTTTAATTTAACGTTTGATTCAAAATAGTTTTTATTTTTGAGCGCTGATTCAATTTCTTTTTCATCATCTTCAGTAAAAACGTCATTTATTCTATCTTTAGCATCTTCATGAGCTCCTTTAAGACAATAGCCAGTTGCAAATATTCCAGTTGCTAATCCAATTGGCCCTAAAAATGCAGTTAAAAGAGCAGTTGTAAGAATGCCAAAGGTTAAAGCTCCTCCGTATCCTGCAGATTTTATCGCTGTTTTTTTCCTATATGACATACATTAATATGATTTAATACGAATTCCAAAAATTTTAGGTTGTCTTCTAAAAAATCCTCTTTCTTCTCCTAAAACATCCACTGACCAATCTGATTTTCCTGGATTTGAATTAATGCCAGCTATTAAAGCTTGTGTTCCACAGTGACACTGCTGAACTTTAGTATTCTCTCTACTTAGTATTTCTTGGTGACGATTATTTTTAATAGTTATTCGTTCAAATATTTTTGCAAGTTCGATATTTGTATCATTATTAGAACGAGTAATATCGACATCGAATTCATTTTTTGACGGATATACCATAGGCGTATAATTATTCCATGGGATATTAGAAGGTAAGAAGTCTATTGAATTTTCTTCAAGTAGCCTTCTATAATTAGGTAGTAAATCTGGTGTCATTTGATTAATCCTCCCTTTTTAATTTATATATTCGTATAAATATAGTAAATTTAATAGTATAAATATAATCAAAAAATCGAATAAAAAAACAATTATGATGTTAAAGTTCTGTTAAATACGTGAAACTTTTATAGATTAGAGATATATAAATACAAAATAACATACACCTTGTGATTGAGGGTTTAGTGTTTTTTAGGAACATTTGAATTGGAGAAATACCAATGAATAAATTCTCAAATATAAAATAACGTAAGGAAATGAAAATAAATTATCAAACTCAAAGGGTAACTGAGCCCACAGTATTTGTCACTAAAGGTAGACAACGAGTAAAACAGTATGACAACTCTGTCGTTTTTTTAAAAAATGGAGATGAGTTCGAATTAGAACTTTTTAATCCAACAAATAACAAAATTTTAGCCAAAATTAGTATTAACGGAATTCTTATTAGTGAATCTGGCATTGTTTTACGTCCAGGCGAAAGAGTATTTCTTGAAAGATATTTAGATGAAGCTAAAAAATTCTTATTTGAAACTTATGAAATCGACGCTAATGATCCAAATGCAGTAGAAGCTATTAAGTTAAACGGCATTATAGAAGTTGAATTTTATGAAGAATATAAACCAATTGCGTGGACATATACATATTATCCTAGTAATTGGAATAATGCATGGCCTTCATCTTATAATCCCACTTTTACTTATAGTGTTTCTGGGAATTTTTCAGATAAAAATTCTATATCTTGCTATAGCAGTGATACATATTCAATTTCTTTGTCTTCAACTGATCAAAAAAGTAAAGAAACTGGAAGAGTAGAAAAGGGATCAAATTCAAATCAATCTTTTACTGCTGTTTCAAATACTTTTAATTCATGGTATACATGGAAAAGTACTTGGAAAATTCTTCCAGAATCACAAAAATTAGTTGTAAAAGAAGACTTAAAAGTTTTTTGTACAAGTTGCGGAACTAAAAGAAGAAAAACTTCACATAAATTTTGCCCAAATTGCGGAACACGCTTTGCTTAACAATTTAATTTGTCAAATTTATTATAATCTTTTTCAATTATCACAAGGTATTTAAAGCCATTAGTAATGATGGCTTTTTCTTTTGCATTTATTTTTTCTTTTCCTTGTTGTTTTATTGTCCATTCACTTTTAATTTCAATTATTAAATTTAATGAAGGAATATAAAAATCGGGATGATAATAATGTTCTTTATTTTCATAAAAATATTTAATAGATTTAGCATTCATTATATTTGGAAACAAAGGATAATATTTTTCTAAAAAATCAAACTCATATGTACCTCTATAATAAATATCTGTATTTTTAAAATATTTTATTTTATACCCCGATTTTTGAGCTTTTTCAAATATTTCTCTATTTTGCATAGGCCATTCTACACCATTATTATTAAAACATGTTTGTTTAAACTTTTCTTGTATTTCTTTAGATTGAAGAGAATGTTCTACACCAAAATGTTCTAAACAAGTTTGTTTATTTTTCTCTGGATTATTATAATATTCATCACCATATCTTTCTTTTTTAATTTGTTTATTGTGTTCTTTAACTTCTTCTCGTTGAAATTGATTTTCTAGACCATATATTTTAAAATTATTTTCTTTAATTTTGTTTTGTGTTTCCTTTTTATAAAATGGATATTTTTGATTTTTTTTATTATCTTTAATAATTTTTTCTCTTATTTCTTTTCTTTGAAAATTATGTTCAACACCATATTTTTCTTTCATTCCCATTTTGTTCTTATTATAACAATAAATATTTTTGCATTTTTTAGAACAAGTATTTAAATATCCCTTTACTAAATTAACAAATTTTGTTTCCTTACCACAAATTTTACACAATCCTTCACTTTCTTCTTTTAAATATTTATTATAATAATTTTTAAGATTATGTTTCTGACTTATATGTTTACCTAAACTTTGATGATTATTAAATGATCGATTGCATTCTTCACAAATGAACAATCGATCATTTGTTTTTTTAAATTCTTTCATGATTTCCCTATTATTTGCTCTCTTTTGTTTTTTAAAGATCATGATTAATTATCAGAAATGCTGCAGCTTCTGCATCTTCAGCATATTCATAAAGTTGTACATTAGCTCCCACAACTTTTTTTTCATCTAATGTTTTAATTACGAATTGAAAATCATGATAAATAGGGTGTTCATTAATTTCAACTATATAACCCCCATATTCAATTTTTTTTGTAGTCATAATATTTTATGTTAAATTTAATTTTTTCTTTTTAATTTTCAATCTTTCATATTAGTTCTTCTGAACTTATTATTTATCATTTCTTATAATTTTTCTATTTTAAAATTTATTTTTATAGTTGCCTCGCCAGGATTCGAACCTGAATTACCTGAGTCAAAGTCAGATGTGGTTAGCCATTACACTACAAGGCACAAAATCGGATGTTTAAAAGCGTTTCTCCACCAAAAGCTCGTTACTCTTTAGCATGCATTGAGCAACTTGTCCTTCTATTGCTTAGTGGACGGATCATAAGGCAATTTTTCACGCTTCTGCCGTCTCAGACATCCTTAAGTTTTCATTTTTCTTCCTAATTTCCAACTATCAGGAATTATATCTTCTTTTTTAATTTTTTTATTTTCTTTTTCATTTGTTATCCAACATGTTCCATATTGAGAATTTTTTTCTCCAGTTTGTTTGATACTTATTTTTTCACCCATTTGTCTTTTACTTTTTTCATTATGATGTTTTCCAAAAAAATGATTTTTTTCTCCTATTTGTCTTTCACTTAATGATTTAGAAAATTTTAATCTATACTCTTTATCTGTTTTAAGTTTTTCGCGGTGTCTTTTATTTAATATTTGAAAAACTTTTCTACCTCCAGCTGAATAAAATTTTTTTGCGTGATCATTATTTATAAATCCACCACCCCCGCCCAGTTGCAAATTCATACACATACAATCTTTTAATAAATTTTCATTTATAAAATCTGCTTCTTTCTGTATCAATTTTTCTCTTGTATCAAAGAACTCTAATATTTCTAATTTATGATTTTCCTTTCCATGTTTGTTTATTGAATACCAAAGTCTCTTTCCACTTCCTATATAACCATCGTCTAAATTATCTGTAGAATGCATTCCGTAATAATATTTTCCGGTTACTTTACAAGTCGTTTTATAAAAATAATGATACTTTCTTCTTTGTGCTCTTCTCATGATATATAAGTTTTATTTTATATATTCATGAGAAGTGGCATAAAGTTTCACAGTAGCGGGAGAGGGAGTTGCACCCTCGAGGCCAATGGCGTCGGGTTATGAGCCCGATGAGATACTACTTCTCACACCCCGCAATATATCTTATATTTTATATATTATGTTAATTAAAAAGTTTTGTGCGCCCGACGGGAATCGAACCCGTTTTTTTACGATTTTAGAGATCGTTGCTCTACCTTAGAACTGCAGGCGCATGTTGGGGAGTTTCACCCCAATTTTTATTCTTTAATTTCCCTCATCTATAAATTCTCCATCTTTATCTCGAGGATCTTTGAATATTTGATCGATTGTATATTCCCATTTATCATCTACAAATATTCCGTTATCCCAAAGATTAAATAACATATCTTTTTGGTTATTATTTAAAGAGTCATAAAATTTTTTTAATTTTTCTTTAAATCGCGGCCATTCTTCAGATTCTTCGTAGCATTTTTGAGAACAATATCCTGTTGAATAATACATATCATAATCACATGAAATGCAATAATGAAATTCTTTTTTACATGTTCTACATTTCATAATTATACAGTTTCTTTTATTTCACACATTGATTTAAATCCTTCAAGTGTTTTTTCAATCTTACCTTTATGAGAATCAAAAAAATGATTTCTTCCATGTTTCTCGAAGTAAGTAGTATCTCCTGTATAGTTTTGTTCAACTTGAGATAATGTTTTTCCTCTTAATAATCCATATGCAGCGTAAAATACTCGTAATTCTTTTGCATTCCAAAATGCTCTATCTGCTGCTTCTTGAAAATCTATTGTTCTTTTAAGTTTGTTATAAACTGATTTTCGTTGATCTTTATAGAGTTTTTGATTATCTACGTAAGTTTTTATTAAATCTTTAACTGGCTTTAAGTTAAGTTTAACGTAATTTTTTTTAATTATTGTTTCCATGATTTTTAATTTTTTTAGTTTATTATTTTTGATTACACAATTTAGATTACATAAAAAGTGTAATGATCATGGAGCTCGAATCCTTCTAACCTATTTCATATTTTCTAATTTTCGTTTGTTAACATTTGTTCCAAAAAGTCTTATTATAGTTTTTATATCTTCATATGAGTCTGGTAAAAAATAAAATGCAGCTCCCATTATAAATAGATTTTCTTCTGGAAAATAACTCACTAGGCATGGAAATTTTATGCCAAATATATCATCTTCCGTTATTTCTAAAATATAATGGTCATCATCTCTTAATTTAAATCCTAAATCAAGTAACTCTTTTTCTGTGGGCTTATAATTTATCTTTTTCATTTTAATGCTAATGGTAAGTTACTTAATAATTTTTCTGTTCTTTCCCGGGGCTCAACACAAATCGCTGTCATCTGATTTCCAATATCTGGCTCAAGAAAGATGTTATGATTTAAATATCTAATTTGAATTTTTGTTAAAAGTTTTTGAAGTTCATATTCATTTTCAACAGATAAAAATACTAAATACTTAGAATTTGTATTCCAATCTTTTGCGATTTGAGGATGTTTATGCTGAAATTCAATTGCAGCGTGAGCAGCCTGTAACATCTGTTGTCCTGGTGTCAAATCACGTCTTGTGATTACGTACAATTTTTGATTAGTCTATTTCATAATGGCTATTTTTATTATATATTAAAGTTCATTTAAAAATTTTGGATTTTGATGAACAAAAGATTGTGTTTCTTTTTTCTTTTTATTTGGTTTGAATTCATCAGATAAATATTCTCCAAATTCACGTATCATATTTGTTTTAGCAAGAATATGATAATTTTCATTTATGTCAAAATTATCGGCAAGTATATTCCATGCTACTCCTTTCGACATTCCTTTATTTACATTACTTATTATATTCCAATTTTTAATATTTGCTTTTGCATTATCAAACATTAATTTTAATTGCTCGTTTGTTATCTTTTGAGCAATTTGTTTTGCAAGATTTTTGTTCATTATTTTAAAATTTTTATGATCCCTTATGACAATACTTACAATAAGGATTATCAAAAGAATCAGGAGAAGGCACATATTCATGTTTACCTGTCGGACTTTTAATACAAAATTCTTCCTGTTTATACTCTAAATTATATTTTAAAACATCATAAAGTGTGTTCCAAAGATTTTTTTGAGCTTCTTTAAGCGTTTCTCCTTCAGATGCTATATTAGAAAAATCTTTAAAAAATGCTGTATATCCGCCAACCTTTTGGTCTTTAACGTATATTTCTTCTCCAAGCTTTCCGTTTTTTATTTTAACGTTGTCTTTCATATCTTTCATTAATTAGTTTATAATAAATATATGTTTTCTTTTTTACAACTTTCTATAGTTTTTTGGGGCCATATACTTGATTGAACTTCACCAATATGTTTTTTTCTCAATAAAAACATACATAGTCGTGATTGTCCTATTCCTCCTCCTATACTTAAAGGTAATTCATTACTTAATATCAATTTATGAAATAACAAATCTTTTCTATCTTCACAATTAAGTAAATTTAATTGTTTTAATAAACTTTCTTTATTAACTCTTATACCCATAGAAGATATTTCAAATGCAGACTCAGTAACAGGATTCCAAAAAATTATATCACCGTTTAAACCAAAATAATCTTCTTCGTTTAATGAACTCCAATCATCATAATCTGGAGCGCGATTATCATGAACTAATCCATTAGATAATTTGTTGCCTATTCCTATAATAAAAACTGCTTTATGTAAATGAGCTATTTTATTTTCTCGTTGAATTGAATCTAAATTTGGATATTGATGTAATAACTCCTCAGAATGAATAAATGTTATATGTTCTGGTAATTGTGGAATAAACTGCGAATATTTTTTGAATAAATTTTTTTCAGTATTTTTAATAGATTTATAAATTAAGTTAACAGAATCTTTTAAAAATTTTATAGTTCTATCTTTAGATGTTAAATATTTTTCCCAATCCCACTGATCAACATATATAGAATGTAATGGACTTAATTTTTCATCTGGTCTTATTGCCCGCATATCAGTAAGAATGCCATATTTAGGTTTAATATCATAATATTTTAGTCTCAATCTTTTCCATTTAGCTAAAGACTGTACTATTGTAATTTTCTTATTTTTAATTGAATTAATTTTAAAACTTATAGGTTTCTCTGTGCCGTTCAAATCATCATTTATTCCGGTTTCATCCAAAACCATTAAAGGTGAAGATATTTTTGTAAGATTAAGAGATTTAATTAATTCTTTTTCAAAATTTATCTTTATAAAATATAGTAATTCTTCAGTTTCAAGAAATGTCATTTTAATTCTTTTATTTTAATTATACATAAATCCTAATATAGATGTTCCATATAATGGTTGAAGATTCATCATATTATAAACTTCAATATAATCAACCATTGCCCAAATTTCTCTTTTTCCTTCAAATCGAAATTCTCGATTATCACCTATTAGAGCAGTAGGAATAGGACTTCCAGTATAGATTATACGAGGTTTTTTTGTTGAATTTTTCCAAACTTCAATTGTTCCGGTTTTTTGATAAGATGAATCAAAATTAGGTCCTGAACCTTTAACAACATTAATTTTTGCTAATGATAACAAATCAAAATAAATTTTTTTCTTTATAATGTCTACCTTTTCATGCGGATAACCAAATCTTCGACTTGCTGGTTGTTTTTCAATTGGAATTCTACTATATGCTTGTTCAATAGCTTCTTCATTATCATCTACTGATAACATTGACGCAGATATATCTATGTTTCTAATATCTTTTTCTCCTGTTAATTCACATGCTCTTGTAAAAAATATTCCAGCAATCGGAGAATAATTACTTTGGTATACTTGTATGGCTGCATATCCACGAGCCATGGCTTTTCCGGGAAGTTCTATTTCATTGGCCATTTTAAATGCCAATTTAACTTCTTCAATAAAATTTCCATCCGCCTTTTGACGAATATCCTGAATTCGCATAACATCCTTAGTCCCGTATGGTTGCATAATTGTGCTCATTATTAAATAATTAAGAATAAAGGGGCGCATAGCCCCTCTTATTCAATAATTTCTATTTAGATTTTGCTTGGGTCGGATTTTTGTGCTTCAAATAATCATCGTGAATTTTAAGAAGTCTATCATAAAGAGGTGTGCCCTTTACTGTTTCTAATATTCCTTCCCACCCACCGGTTTTTCCAAAAAGATCAGCTAATCCACCGCCCTTTTGTTCTTTAATATTTTTTGCAAGTGTATTAGCTAACTTAACGTCATTCATTGATACCATTGCTTCTATAAGACCAGGAGTAATAGCTTTCATCTCAGCCTCAACTTCTTTAATTCTTAAAGCTGATTTTTCTTTGATAAAATCAAGACGAAGATTTTCTTCCTGACTTTGTCTTTCCAATTCAGCTGCTTTAATAACATCTAAAGTTTCCTGTTTTTCACTTTCAGCTGTTAATTTAGCAGCATCAAGTGTTTTTTCATTATTAAACTGGGTAGTCAGAATTAGTTTCTGATTTTCTTCATTAACCAATGCAACTTCAGTTTTCTTGGCACTAGTTTTAATTTGTTCATCTAGTTTTGAGCGAAGATATTCTTCAGATTCTTTTGTATATTCAAGATCTTTTTTAAGTTTGATTACATTAAGATTCTGTTCAACAATATCATGTTGATTATTAATAAGCATTTGAGATATGTCATCGTCTCCAATTTCTACGTCAAGTACTTCTACATCGTAGATTTTCATTCCGTTTTCAGCAAATGAACGACCAAGTCTTGGCTTTCCATCTTTTCCGGCTTCACCAAGAATAGTATCACGAATTATATCAGTTGCTCTATCATTAAAGTCTTGCACTGTGGTTTTTTTGGCAACGTTGCGTATAAGTGAACGCATATGCTGTGTTAAAAGTTTAACATAATCAGAAACGTTGAACCATTTCTTTGCGTCTCCTTCAAAGTCGACTTTGTATGAAAGACGAACATCAACTGAAATAAGATCTTTTGTTTCAACTGTAACGATATCAGATACTACATTGTTTTTAGTCTGAAGATAAACAGTTTTCAAAAGATTATTATCATTTTTAGGTTTTCCGGTTGAAAGTTCAAGAACTTCAAGAGTTTCGTCATAAGCTAACATTGTTACTTTACGATCACCGGTTTTATTTACAACTTGTACAGCGAAATTCGGCCATACATTTATTAATACTGCACCTTCATATTTAGTGTCAAGTTTGATAGTACGAGGTTTCGTATATTCAGTTTTACGAGTCATCTCATCATCCATGTATCCTGCGATACTTGAGGAATAAAGCGTTTGTTTTGTAGCAGCGCCTCGTGATAATTTTGCTGATATTTTGTCTTCAACAAATTCATCCGCTGAGTCTCCAGCTGCTGCTCGTAAACTTTGGTTGTATTTTAAAGCTTCTGTATTACCCGGGAACCAAAGATTGATAGTCTTGTCATTAAGTATTCTTTTAACGATAACTTCTTTTCTTGGATCGGGCAATAACATCATAGGGCCATGCACAAGTTTAACAGCACCTGTAATTTTGTCCAATATGTAACGTCCTTCACCGGCTGGAACTGCTGTTGCATAATGTATAGTTTCGGTACCATATTTTACTATAGCATGTTCAGCTCGTGGAAAGTAAATTTTCTGTTCATTACCGGTGACAAAAAGTTCTTCACCAGCTTTGTATTCAATATCATCTTCTTTGTAATCAGCAATAACTTTGATATATATACCCATATTTTCGTTGAGTTCAAGAGCTCTAAAAGTTTTTTGTCCTTTATTTTCTATGAAAGTTTCAGTAGGTTTTGGAAATACAACATCTGGACCTTTTACGTAACGTTTGTCACCATTTTGATCAAGAAGAATACAATATTCGAGTCTTTCTAAAGTAACAGCATCGCGTGTATATCTTCCATTCGCATCTTCAAGGACTTCAATACCTGTTGGAGGCATATAAAAAGAAACATCAGTACCCTTTATGATAAGAAGATTTCCTGTACGAATATCCTTTTCATCGAAAAGAGAGGTTTTCTTTCCTTTTTCTTCAGTACCTTCTGCTAATTTTACAGTAGCATTTTTAAGATTTTCTTTTGCTTCTTTTTCGTTGTAAACACGAATTAAAAGATACTCATTTGATTTAAGTTGGTGGCCATCAACTACTTCAGCAACCTGGCCAGGATAAAGAGGAAATGTACAAGGGCCTTGAATGTTGATTTTACGTCCAGTTGTAAGTTCGACTGCTGTCTGTTTTCCTTTAGTAGGGTGTCTTAGACCAGCTTCATCTTTTGATGGATTAGTCAACACGAGATACTGACCTTCGTCAGCAGCCGGACATACACTGATTGCGCGATCTGCATTTGTAGGAGTAAATCTGCGTGTATCTTTTTCATACACAACGGGTTTATCAGTATCAGCGAGAGAAACTTTATGAGGACCGGATACAACTTCAACTTGTCCGGTAGCTCCATCTTGTAGTAATACATATGTGCCTTGGGATAAAACAAGGTCACCACTTCTGCCTTCTGCCATTTGTTTGTGATTTAGATTAATAATTTAATTATGTTTTATATATGTAAATATAACTAAAAGATTTGACAATAAAAAATGATAATTGTTAAAGTCAAGTTAAAAGTACTATTAACCCTATTATGATTAAACCTATAAAACAATAGAATATAACTTTATATTCGAAAGTTCGGTCTCTATTATAATAATCTTCGTTAGTTTTGAAATCGCGATGTTTTTTCACAATATTTAACTTTATAAAGTATACATTCGTACGCATTTTCATTGGGTCCTATTTCATATACATCATCAACGATAAATACTCGATAAGAAGTAATATCTTCAATATTTGAAACAACTAAATGTTTGTCTCCAATATTTACAGTATTATGTTTAAAAAAACCTTTTATTTTATTCATTTATAAATTTTTCTCGTTCTTTAGCCCAATGTTCTTTCATTTTTCTGTGCATCTCATCATTGATGTCTTTTAATTCTTGTTGTATTTGTTCAACAGTTTTTTCACCATTAAAGTAAGCTTTAAGCCATTTATTATGATTAATCATTGTCTTTAAGAAATCTTCTAAGTTTTCGAGCTCATCACTCCATTCCTCTTCCTCTTCATCATAACCCCAGGCTTGTATTGTATGTTCTGATAAGGGCTGGTACTTGAGCAATTCAGCGTAATCTGGATATTTACACAATAAATGTTTTCGAAAACGACCTACATGTTTCTCATCTTTATAGATAGTGTATTCTATTACGTTTGCTGAAGTTGTCATATATCTTTTTTTGATTTAATCCATTTTTTGGGCCAATTGTCAAGATCGTAAATAGGATGTTTTTTCTTTAATGCCTTTTTTATTAGTTTCAAAGAAACTTTTAAATCTTTTATTGATTCAATATCTTTTAAATTATCTCTCTCGCAATATGAATCGGGTTTATTATTATCTGTATCTTTTTTAGATTTATAATAAACTTCAATGATTGAAAATAAACGCACATCAGGAAAAGTAGCTAATTTTTCATTTTTTCCTGTAAATTCCTTTTTATAAGAAAATAACTTTGTTCCTATTCTATAATTCCAAGTCATTATATTCATTTTTAACAACTATTTTAATTTCTTCGTCCCATTCTTTATCCCATTTTTCTTTTATGCTCTTGGGTGCGCACCAATATATAAAATCTGCTAATCCCTTAAAAAACCAAGCCAAGAATTTTGGACGCCATATTTTCCAAACTCTCCAATATAAATTCCAATAAAGCCATTTTCCTAATTTTGATTTAGGCAATTTGGTTTTAGAGATTGTAATTTGAAGTACTTCTTTACTCATTTTTATTTTTTTAATTAATATTATGAAGTATTTTATAGTAGCCAAAAAGAGATTCGAACTCTTACGCTTTGAAAGCACACGCTTTTGAGGCGTGCGTGTCTAACCTATTTCCACCATTTGGCCTAATTAACATATTTTTAAATTTTAATTTTTAAAGAATCTTGAACAATTAAACGTTCTGGATATGTCCAACCAGTTTTAGTATTTCCATCCGTAATAACAGCAACGCAATCTTTTACTTTTTCTCCATAATATTCTTTGTTAGGATCAACTTCAACTATGGTTACTTTAACGAATCTCTTAAAATGCCCAACTACATCTACACGTATTGCACGATCTCCGACATGTATTGGCGTTCCTAAATAATCTTTTACTTCATCCATGATATATAATTGTATTAAGCTACGTTTTTGTTTCGTTTAAAACAGTTGTTAATATAAAATTCATTCATATTTTTCTTAAACCACTTATTTACTTGTTGAGTATTGATATTTAATATTTTTGCTGCATGATTAACCCACCCAAACTTTGAAAAATCTATATTTGATTCAATTAATTTATTTCGTAAAATATTTAATTCTAAAGTTTTCTCATTTTCCTTTTTTATTCTTTCTTTAATTTTATTTTTATATTTCAAAATAGTTGATTTTTTAATATAACTTCCGAATGTTTGTTTAATTTCTTTCAAATTACCTATAAAATTTAACAAATTCTGAATACATTCATCAGAATTAAATTTTATTTCGTTAGCAGTTATTCTAAATATTCGCCAACCTTGTTCAATAATTACTTTTTCTTTTTTAATATCTAATAATTTTCTTTCTTCTAAAAGATGTTGACTCCCATCTATTTCAATTACTACTTTTACATTATTAAAAGCAAAATCGACGTAATATGGGAAAAAACATTTTTCTCTTTCTATTTCAAATATCGAAAATAAATTATGTTTAATACATGCATTTTCAAAACATTTTTCAGAGTAAGAAGGTAAATTTCTTTTTCGCCATGCGCTATTTTCTGGATGTTCTTTTAAATACATTAAACGTTTTTCACGCATTAATTTTTTAGATTCTACTGAATGTTTGTGAGAAGAATTTTCCTTTGAAATACAATTTTTTGAACCACAGGTTTTTCTAAAGAATAGTCCATTTTTATATTTTGCTTTTTTATCACAATATTTGCATTTAGGTATTTCAAAATCTTCATATAATTTCATATATTCTAAAATACCATTTTTGTATTTATGATTATTCGATAAATGAGCGCTTAAACTTCTAATATTTTTAAAATTTTTATTACAAAAATGACATTTCATAGAATAGTTTTATTTATTATATATTCAAAACTATTATAAGTTTTATGTCTTTGCTTATAAATTTGTACTGCTAGCCGGGTTCGAACCGAGCGAATACAGGATTGAAAGTCCTGCGAGTTAACCAACTTCTCCATAGCAGCATAAAACTTTCAGAAACT
>Ga0307377_10002573_pt1 | contig 21297 bp, 25 predicted proteins | sample TR3MG_FD_202535 | JGI IMG/M metagenome (GOLD analysis project Ga0307377, IMG submission 202535) | Soil microbial communities from Risofladan, Vaasa, Finland - TR-3 | ecosystem: Environmental > Terrestrial > Soil > Coastal area > Acid sulfate soil | place: Finland: Risofladan, Vaasa | collected...
ACTCTGATTTAATATATCACATAATTCTTCTCTAGTTTTCCATCCTAAAAATTCAATATTATTCACACCATATTTTTTACACATTTTTTCCCCAGCTTCTGGTTTATTTCCACAATGAACAATGTTTAATTTTTGTAATGATGGCGAATTTGATATAGCTTTTATAAACTCTTCTTGGCCTTTATATCTTACTTGAGTCCAGTTGCAAGGCCAACACACATCCCATTTCATATCTAAATCATTATTCTTAAATATATGAGGAGACGCTGTTTTATAAAACGGCACACATTTATGTCCTGGTCTAAAATCCTGTTCATCCTCTTGTAGTATCCAGTCATATTTTCCGCCATATTGTGGATATGTTCTGCGTCCTGTCCCCAAATATAACTTCACCCCAAAATGCTCAGGGTGTAATTTTGTAATATCGTCATATTCTTTGAAACCTCCTCTAAAAAGAGAAATATCTGATTTTGGATATTTTAACGTTTGAACAAAATTTCGAACCCATCTTTGAATAAATTTTTTACCATTAACATCAAAAATTATATCGTCTCTAACACAATCTCCAAGACGCCATATAACGACTTCATCAAAATAATTTTGTTGTAAGAGCCATATGGGAAATAACATATAAAAATCATGACATTTTTTTTCAAATGTTTCTAGATCCTTGAATTTATGGTAGTATTCTAAGTTTCTAATTGTGCTTCTAAATAGAAAAAAACTTTTCATACATTCTCCTTCCTCTTAATGTTTTTCATCTCGTCTATGTGGAACATACTTACCAAACATATCTTCAAATGTTCTTCCTCTATCAAATTCGATAGCATCTAAACAATGATTTTCATCAAGTGTATTTAATACATAAACTAATGCAGTTAATAATGGTTTTCCCTCCAGTTTATTTTCAACTATCATTTTACCAAGTACACTACTAATTGTCTCGTCACAATCACCATTTATAATTGCATTACCAAGTTGGTCTAAAGATAATAATAAATTTAAAACATAACTCTCTTTGTATTTTTTACTCATTTTTATATCCTCGCTTTTGTTGGATCAAATCTCATTAAATTATTATAACTAACTTCCATACACCTCAATCCAATTACTGATAACGAATGAAGTGTTATAAAATTTCCGCGCTGTTTATTTATAGATAAGTCTAGATTTGGAACTCCTAATGCTCGTCTTCCAGCTACAGAATATCGTCTTGACAAATCTGAATCTCTTAAAAACTTTTGTAATAAAAATCTAATAGCGTCAATTTTACTTTTTCGACCAAAATTACAAACAATATGAAAACTTGCCTTCCCTGTAAATCTTATCTGTGCTGTTGATATTACTGGCATGTCATTCATTACAAAATTATAAACTTCAGAAGTTGCTTTCTGAGCCCAGCGAAATCCATCACGGTCGTCAATGTCAATATCAATAATTCCTACCTCTTCTATATTACTCATAGTAGAATGTATACTCACAGATCTTCCTGTAATAAGAGTATCATAATTCTTAGGATCCAGTCTAATACCTCGACCACTTTTCATCTTTCTACGAATGACTGGTTTATTAACATCTGTCATTATAACAAACATCAAATCTCTATTAAAAGTTGTCTTAAGTAAATCTCTTTTTACTTTTTGATAATAATTCCAAATATCCAGCTCTGTAAGGCCAGTTTTATAAAACTTATTTTTAATAATTATAGTCTTAGGATTTTGTGGATACATCTTTTCTCCTTTATGTTATGTTGTAATATGTAATAATGTATCATTTATGAATCATAAACTGGGTAATATGTAATAATGTATCATTTATAAATCATTAAAAATTATCATCTATAATAATTTTATTTGGTATGCTATCTGGTAATAATTTATTCATATATGATAACATTCCTGATAAATTATTTATATGTTCTTTATCACCACCGAATAATGGTATTCCTAAAATATAACATGCTTCAAATACACTACCAATTGAAACTTTAGTATTTCCAGATTCAATTCTCTCAATTTTACTGCGACTTACATTTAACCTTTTAGATAATTCTTCTTGGGAAAATCCACGTTCTTTTCTTGCAAGTCTAATTAAATTACCCAAATATGATACTGTATTTTTTGTTACTCTTGATGATACTATTTCAAATTCCAATCTATTACGACCATTGTAATAATTCTTATTATTTAAAGCATCCTTTTGTTGTATCAATTCTTTTTCATATTTTAAAGCTTGTAATTTATTAGAACATACTTTAATAACTTCATATTTAAATTGGTTTGAATTTTTTCTTTGTTCATTAATAAACTTTTTATTACCTGAAGAACTAAAATAAATATGACCTAAGTCTTTTTCCGGTTCTATTTCTGAACTTCTAGAACCAATATAATATTTTTTTCTTTTCTTATCGGTAATTTTATAAACATAATGATACATGATTCAACACCCTCTCAAATTTACTTCAATTTTTTTATTTCTTTTTTTCTCTGTTTCAATCGTTCCAACAACTTTCATTTTATACTTTAAATTCTCATTAAACATAAATAAAGGTTTATCTGCATGTTCAAAACTACAATCCATATCATTAAAATAACTACTCATATCATGTGCTTGATAGTGTAACCATTCAGATGTTTCAAGAAAATCAGGAACTTCAATAGATAAAACTGAAAAATGATCTTCATACGTTGATTGATTTTCCATAGTTTCAAAATATTTATATCCATCATTCATATATTTTATATAATCATCATGAGTTATATGTAAGGCATCATTTCTCGGACGACCCCACACTTTCCAATATGCAGTATCTTTAAGAAATTTATCCATTTCATTACAACCATACGGAATAGTATAAATTAAACCCCTTTTATTATAGTTACAAAAATCTTCTTTTGCATGGGTTTCATGATGTTCTAAAGATGGTTTTGAACATAATAATCCTTTCTCAAAAATACTTTTCAAATTCACTGTATTCGTTACATGTAAAACTTCGTTCATTTATTTGTTCCTTTCATAAACCATTAATTAGTATTTAACTCCTTCTATTTTATTCAATATATCAATAATATGATCAACTTTAATATTTGTGGTAAACGAAGTATTTTTATAAGCAAATGCCCGACTTGGATCTATCATTTGATATTTTTTATTTTCCAACTTCTTTAATTTAGCTTCAAAATTCACAGTTGGATCAACCTTACAAAAAGAATATATTTTAAATACAATTTCTTTAGGATTTAATAACAAATCCTCATATTTAACTATCATTGAGTTTTTCATATCATCAATATCTGGTATTGATCTATGCATAATTTTTTTATATATTGTTAAAGGACGATCCACATTTGTTTCATGTTTATATTTTTTAACAACTGAGTTTGCAATATCATATGGGTGTCTTACAATATGAATGATTATACTCTCTTTTCCAAAATATTCATTCCATTTTTCACAATATTTCACAATATTATGTTTTCTTGCAGCAGGATAATAAGGAACTTTTTCTCCCCAAGTTTCTTTTAATGGATTACTTATTCCATTTTTCTGAGCAAATTGTAAAACTTGATCTTTTGTTTTTGTTCTATTCAATAAAAATGGTTCATGAAACACTCTATGAATTTCAGGATGAACTTGTAAAATTCGACGAAGTAACGTTGTACCACTTCTTTGAAAACCAACTAATAAAATTTTCATATCTAATCCCCTTATAATATAATTTTAATCCGTTTCTTCAAATTCTGTATCTTCCCACAATTCACCAAAAGGCATACAAATTTCCACACACTCTTTGAAATACTCTTGTGCTTCTTGTCTCACTTTCTTATAAGGACTTACACATGCAATGATAGCAACATGCCCTTGCTTTTCTAAGATCGCTGCTATCTTTGCTATCCGTAGAATATTATTTCTTCTACCCTCATAAGAAAAATCACCAGAAAAATATTCTCTAAACTCATCGCCATCCAATACTACACTGTTTTTTATCTGTAATTTTATTCTATATGCAAGAGTTGTTTTGCCGCTATTTTTTCGGCCTGTTATCCAGTATATCATTTAGTCTCCCTTATCTGTTGAACTAAACTAACAGCTGTTATTGAATCTTCAATTCCAAAACCAGAACCACCCAAAATCTCTTTATAAGATTCTGTATGTAAATCAGAAAATACATTATCAAATCTTACTTCCTTTCCATCAACAATCATACTTCGATAAAATTTCTGTGATTTATCTGGAAGGTCATTCTTATCAAGTGATAAATACCAAATAATATTAGCTCTTTCTAAACGCAAACAACCAATAGATCTTTTTTCATCCCGTTTTGTAATTTCAAAATTTATAATATTTCCAAATAACCATATTAACATATCAAAAAAATGAATACCAATGTTTGTTTCTATTCCGCCTGATTGTTCAACATTTCCCTTCCAACTTTGAAAATACCAAGGACCTCTCGGTGTAATATATTTCAAATCAACAAGATATTCTTTTTCTGGATTAATCATATGTTTAAGTAATTTAATACTCGGATGTAAGCGCAATTGTAATATTGAATAAACTTTCTTTTGTAATTGTTTTTCTATTTGTCGTAATTGAGTTAAATTTTCAAAAGTTGTTGCTAATGGTTTTTCACATATAACATTTGCTCCAAGCCTCATTGCCAGTTTACAATGAGATTCATGTAAATAATTAGGAGAACATACTGATATAAAATCCAACTTTTCATTTTTTACAACATGCCTATCAAATCTTTCTTGTTTTGTAAAAAATTTACAATCTGGAAAATAACTATCTAAAATTCCAACCGAATCATTCACATCCAATGCTACAACTAATTCATTTCCAGTGTCTTTTATTGCTTTCATATGTCTTGGAGCAACATAGCCAGCAGCACCAATAAGTCCAAATTTCATAAGATATTTTACTCCTTTACACTTTCTAATATTTTAAGTTATGACTTGTGTAGTGGTGTTTTATCATTCCACCTCCAATTTTTTTTATCTAACATTTTTATTATGTTATCTATATCTCTATGTTTAGAGTATGATTCAAGAAATAAATTTATTCTTCTTTTTTCTCTAATTCTTTTTAGTAGTACTTTTATTAATGGAATATCAGGGTTTAACATAGCTTGCATTCTACCTTGATCAATAATATATACTTTCTTATCTGGAGTCCATATAGCATTTGTACTGCTAAATTCACCATTTGTTAAAAAATTGTTAGTTACTGGATCCTTAATAAGATTAAGTCTTCCAACCAAATCACCAGACTTTATAAAAACTTCATCTATGTTCCAGACCTCATATAACATAACTCCTTCTATCCACTCGCTAAATTTATAATTTCTATAACTAAAGATAACTTTCGGTATTTCAATATTAGTTTTATTTGCTACCATTTGAAGTCTTGTTATTTCTTGAGGATACTTAATATCAAGTCTTAAAGGATTACTATTTTTGATAATAATTTTATATGTTTTTACACCACCATTTTTTTTACATATTTTAATACCACTAACAACTTCTTTATTCAATTTATTTCTTATAATGCTTCTTATCTTTTTTAACAATTTCTCTTCAATTGGTTTAATATCAAAAATTGACATCATAATAAAGTTCTCCTTGGTTATTTTACTTTCTTGTATAAAATCAAAACTCTTTTTCCTTCGGGTATGATTTTTACTGGATTAAAATTTAAAGGTTTAAAAATTGAATCGTAATAGGCAGGACAACTGTATTTTCCACTCCTTCCTCTCACAATAAAATTATCAGTAATAGTTGAGAAATAAGAAATTATTTTCTTTTGAGCGGCAAGTGTTTTGGGAGTATATTTACCATATTTATGTTTTCCAATATGATACAGTATAGCTAAGGCAAAAATATAATCAAATTTACCCATCTTGCTATAATCAACATCTAAGATATCTTTATGAATATATTGAATATCTAATTTAGTGTTCTGTAATTTTTCATAATAATCTTTTAAAAATAAAGCCTGATTAAAAAAAGTCATGTTCGATTCAATACCAACCACTGACGAACCTTTTCTGGCTGCCATAACAGAATAATATCCAGCATTACATCCAAGATCTAACACTTTTAATGATTTATAATTTTCAGATATACAACTATCTATTTTTCCCCATGTAGTTTCTGCTTTTTCTAATCCTGCGTATGGAGTACCTTTATGTGTAGTCCAAATACCACCAATATTTATTTTTTGATACCAAGGTTTTAATTGTTTTACTTTTAAATGTAACTCTTGTTTTTTCATAATTATCTCCCTTTTAAAATTTTTACAATACGTTCTGACGCATGTCCGTCAAGTAATTTTTTGTTGTTTTTACTTAACTTAGATTTTGGCGGTTTATTTAATATGTCGTAAACACTATCAATAATTTGGTTTGTATTAACTCCCACTAGCTTATTTGTTCCTTCATTTAGAGTAAATTTCCACTCAGTATTTTCTCTAACAGTTAAACATGGTATATCTAATACAGTTGTTTCAACTTGAATCCCACCTGAGTCAGTTATAACCAATGATGAATTTTTAACATTATATAAAAAGTCCTTATAGTTCATTGGTTCAAGAACTATACAATATCTTAAATATTTATTAAACTTAAATTTTTTTATCTTATTCAATGTTCGAGGATGAATTGGAAATAATACTTTAAACTCTTTTGAAATCCGCTTAATTGCTTTTAAAATAATTCTTAAATTATTTCTAACATCAGTATTTGATTGCCTATGTATCGTACATAATATATGTGGTCTATTAACTTTTATATCTGGTAATTTTTTTATGTTATACAATAAAGTATCTATAGCTACATTCCCAACTAAATGTATTTTATCTTTATCACATCCTTCTTTTAATAAATTATCTACAGCTTTTTGTGTAGTGCAAAAAAGATAATCTGATAAAACATCAGTAACAATTCTATTAATTTCTTCTGGCATTTCTCGATCAAAACTTCTTTCACCAGATTCAACATGAGCCAATTTGACTCCTTCTAATTTAGATACAACTATAGAACATGCTAAAGTAGAATTAACATCACCAACAACTAGAACAATATCAGGTTTTTCATTTAAACAATAATCTTCAAACAAAGTCATAATCTTAGCAGTCTGATTAGCATGGGATGCAGATCCTACACCAAAATTTAAATCTGGTTTTGGAATTTCTAATTCTTTAAAAAATATATCAGACATATTATTATCATAATGTTGACCAGTGTGAATTAATTTATATTCTATATCATCGTATTTTTTAATTTCTCTAATGATAGTAGCTACCTTTACAAAGTTTGGTCTTGCTCCAACTACTAATATTATTTTCACTTTTTATTTTCCTCATACCATTTTTTTGTTTTTTCTAAACCATCTTTATAGTTTACACTGGAAGAATAATTTATTAGTTTTTTAGCTAAACTTATATCTGCTAAATGTTGGTCAACATCTCCTATTCTTTTATCTTCATATACCAAAGGTAATTTTTTTGTATTGAGAGTTTTAATAATTTCTTCAATAGTAACTTCTTTCCCACTAGCTATATTTACAACTCTACCCCTACTAGCTTGACATTTATATATATTTACAGCACCATCTACAACATCCGTTACATATGAAAAATCTCTAGTTTGTTGTCCACTACCTTGTATCATAAGAGGTTTATTTTCTAGTATTCTTTTCATAGTTATAGGAATGACTCCAGCATAATTTTTATCATTTTGTCTTGGTCCGTAAGTATTAAAAGGACGAACAATCGAAGCATCTATCCCAAAAGTTTTACAATAAGATAACACTAAAAGATCTGATGCTGCTTTACTGGCAGCATAAGGAGTGATTCCGTTTAAAGGATGTTTTTCATCCATAGGAGTATATTCAGCAGTTCCATAAGCTTCTGAAGAAGAAAAATGTATAAGTGTTTTATAACTCTCTAACCTTAACAGTTCACACATTACCATTGTAATATTAACGTTCATATCAAAACCAAATTTAGGGTCTATTAATGATACTGGTAAAGGAACTACTGCTAAATTAAATATTACTTCTACATTATATTTTGATATAATTTTTTGCATTGTTTCTTGTGAAGCTGCATTATCAGGACAAATTTTTGCATATTTAGTTTTAACATTCTTTAATTTTCCTAAATAAAAATTATCAACTACTATAATTTTTTTAGGATTTTCTTTAATTAATCTTTCAACTAAATGACTTCCAATGAAACCAGCTCCACCTGTCACTAATACTGATTTGTTTTTTAAATTCATTTCTTCACCTCTAAAATTTTCTTTAATTCACTAACAACTATGTCAATTTCATCTATAGTAAGATCATAATATAACGGTAGTCTTAATGCTCTATTATAAATATCTAATGATACAGGACATTCATAATATGAACCATAGGCTGGTTGAATAAAACTACTGTAAGTTCCTATTTGAGAACCTATTCCTTTATTTTTCAAAGATTGTATAACACTATTTCTATCAATACAATTATCTACTAATGTACAGTATCCTTGATAATTATGGTAATTATAAGATCTTACGTAAGGGGCAGTTATGTATGGAATGTTCTCTAATTTATTATCCCAATACTTAGCAAGTTCTCTTTTCTTAGTAATAATTCTATCTAATTTTCTCATTTGAGCAACACCACAGGCCGCAGCTATATCACTCATTTTATAATTGAATCCAGCACTTGTAAATGTTGGTATTATAAAATTATTATTTTTCTCTCTTTCCCAAGATGCATGTTTTTGCGAACCAAATGTAAATAAGCTTCTTATTCTATCTGCTATTTTATCATTATTTGTAACAACACATCCACCTTCACCTGCAGTTATTCCTTTAGTAGCATGAAAAGAAAAACAACCAATATCACCAATAGTTCCAACCATTTGACCTTTATATTTAGAACCGAATGCACATGCGGCATCTTCAATAACATAAATATTGTTGTCCTTCGCAAATTCCATTATCTCATCCATTTCAGCAGACTGTCCAAAAGTATGTACTGGAATTATTGCTTTTGTAAATTTTGTTAATTTAGTTTTTGCATCTTTTAAATCTAAATTGTATGTTTGTATGTCTATATCTACAAATACTGGTTCTGCTTGACAATGCATTACAGCATGACCAGTAGCCGGAAATGTATAATCTGCTACAAGAACTTCATGACCACACTGTACGTCCACACTGGCAAGAGCAAGATGTAATGCAGTTGTACAACTACTACAAGCTATCACATGTTTGATTCCTAATTTTTCAGAAATCATTTTTTCAAATTCTTTTACTTTAGGCCCTTGTGTTAACCATCTTGAATCTAACACGCTTTTAATTTCATTCAATTCGTCATCGTCTAAATAAGGTTTAAATAAAGGTATCATCACAAATCTCCTTATATTAAATTAAAACCATCAGGTTTTATAATAATTTTATGTCCTAATATTTCTTTACCACTTCCAAATCTTTCTGTAAATTTTCCCAATAACCAATGAAGCTCAGAAACATCAATTGGTTTTACTCCTTTATTTTGAAAAATAATATCTCTATACATCTTTTCATAAGCATCATCCATGTCAATATTCATTAAATCAATATCATCAACATACCTTTCTTGAGAACCTTCAGACTCAACTAATGCTTCAAATTCAGCTCCAAGATTTCTGGCTAAATCAATATAATGGATAAACAAATCAAAGAAAAGACCTCCGGTAGTTTTAGGGTTTCCTTTCCATCCAGTAAAATATTCATCATTTCTTGCTGCTTTAAGAAATACTTTATTAGCCTTATCTGGTAAAGGAAGCCATCTCAATTGTAAAACTACAGAAATGTCATCATTATCAATTATCGGTTGCCAAGGAAGAACCATTGGTTTTTCAACAATAATTTTTACATCATATTTCAAAGCCAATTTAATATGATCATAGTGGAGAAAAGTTGGTGAGCAAATAATAACATAATCAACTAACATAAAATTTTCTTTGTTTAAATTATGAATTGCTCTATATCCATCTGGCGTTATATCAACTTCTTTATGGATTGGATCATAAACCCAACTTATATTACCTCCAATTGAACTTACTGCCTTCTTATGTCTTTTGGCTATTCGTCCATCTCCAATTAATCCGAATTTCATGTTTTCATCTCCCTTACTCTGGCTGGTATTCCCATCACTGTTGTTCCGGGATCTACATTTTTAGTTACTACAGCTCCGGCAGCTATAAATGCACCTTTTCCTATTGTAATTCCGGTGATTAATAAAGCTCCTGCTCCTATTGAAACATCATCTTCAATGATAGTTTCTAGCCACCATTTTCCACGTGAAGGTGGATATTTATCATTAGTAAATGTTACATTTGGACCTATAAAAACATTATTACCTATTTTCACACCTTTTGGTATAAAAGTAAAAGCCTGTATTTGAACATTATATCCGATTGTAACATCTTTGCCAATTTCTACAAATGCTGCAATGTTACAATTTTCACCTATTGTGCACTCATAAATATTTACTAAATCTGGTTGATGTATTTTTGTTCCTTTTCCTATTATTGAATTTAATATTGACATAATTTTATCCTCTCTTAATTATTTTTTATCCATCTCATATTTCATATCAATCATCGCTTCTTCGTATGAATATTGAGGTTTCCAGTGCAATTCTTTTTCAGCTTTAGAAATATCAAAAGTTGTATTCTTAGTTCGAATTTCTTTTATTTCTGGTTTGAATATTATCTTCGATTGTTTTTTTGTACAAAATGCTTTTATTATAGCTTTGGCTTCATCTAATATTGTTACACCAGAACCAGAGCCAATGGTATAAAGACCGTGAGCTGTGTTACTATTGATTGCTTTAATAATAGCATCAACAACATCTTTAACATAAATCATATCACGAATAGTTTTATGAGCTCCCCATATCTCAATAGAATCACCCTTAATAGCCTTTTGAATTAACTGATGAAAAACACAGTTATATCTAGTATCTCGACTACCATAACCTCGAATATTAGACAATCTAAAAACTATTCCAGCTGGTATAACACCATCATGATCATAAGCCAGAACCAAATCCATTCCCATATTTTTACCTACAATAAATGGATAAACATTATCAGATGTTTCATGAGAACTAGTAAAAGCTCTTTCAGTTTTTTCTGAAATTATATTATCTTTTGATGCATCAATATCACTATGGGTTTGAGAATATATTATCTTTGCCCCGACTTTATAACAATATTCTAATACATTAAATGTTCCATATCCGTTAACTTTAATATAATCTAAAGCAGTATGTTTATCTCGATCTATCCTGAGTAAAGCTGCTAAATGAACAACAGCATCTGAATCAGGTAGTTTGTCAAAATCTTCCTTTTTTGTAACATCAATCATTTCAAAAGGAATATTATTATCTTTAAAATATTTTTTTGATTTGCCGCTACTTCCTGTAGCTAAAACATCCACTCCATTATCAAGTAATTGTCTTACTAAATATCTACCTATAAATCCGTTAGCACCTGTTACTATTATCATTATTTTTTCTCCTTTTAATATTCTTTTAATTGTGTAATTCTCTATAAACTGCAGCATTTGGAAGCTCATTAGTAACGAGATTTGTAACCTCATCAGCATGAAGATATCTAGTATCTGGTATTATTATACCTTCATATTTATATCTATCTAATTCTTCTCGTATAATTAGTTCATAAAGTTCCGATCTGGGAAGCCCTACTAATCTATAAAATCCAATACGATTAAATCCCAAATTTTTAGCCTCCTCAAAACCAAAAAGTATATCTTCTTTATTTTCCCAAGGAAACCCAGCTATAAAAGTACCGCCAGAAGTTATACCAGCTTCATGACAACACCTAACTGCTTCTCTCACGTTCTTTATGGTTATACCTTTCTTAATTAGTTTTAAAGTCTTATCAGAAGAAGATTCTACACCAAAAAATATTCCATTGCATCCAGATTTTCCCATCGCTATTGCTAGTTCTTCATCAATTGTATCAACACGTGATTCACACCCCCATTTTATACCCAACGGTTTTATTAAATTACAAAATTCTAAAACCCGTTGGCGAGAAGCAGTGAACAAATCTTCTCTAAAAAAGATTCCTTTAGTATTAAAATTATCTATCATGTACTTAATCTCTTCTACAACTGTTTTGGCGCTTCTTGCTCTATATATTCGATTCCAAATTAACTTTGAAGAACAGAAAGTACACGCAAAAGGACATCCCCTACTACTTACAATCGTATCTAATGGATATGCTTTTACATAATTATGTTTTCTTACATATTTATTGAATTTTAAAAGTTCTCGAGATGGATATTTTAAAGAATCCAAATTTTCAATATAAGGACGATCAGGGTTATGAATTACTTTATCATTCTTTTTATAAGTTATTCCATCTATATCATCAAAAGATCCTTTATTCTCCAGAGAATTTAAAAGTTCTTCAAATGTAATTTCTCCTTCTCCCCTAACAATAAAATCAAAATTATCAATATAACAATTATAGTCAATTGTAGCATTAGGACCACCATAAATTGTAACTACTCCAGAATCTTTAAGCTTTTCAGCAACATCTTTCGCTTGTTTAACCTCTAATATGGTCCCTCCAAATCCAACAACATCGTATTCTTTTAGTTTATTATATAATATTTCATTGGAATATCTATTAATCTTATTATCAATAAAATCTATTTTTCTACTAGAATTTGAAATTATATATAACATTCCTAAAGGAGCAAATACACGCTTACTTATTCCTAATATACTGCTTGCATTATGAATATGATTCGGTAATTTCATCGAGTTGGGAAACACTAAACAAATTTTCATATTAATTCCTCCTTTTTTAATTTAAAAAAAGGTATAACATAAAAATATGGATATTCATTTAATAAAACTTCACTATTCAAACTTCTTATAATATCTAAACTTTTATAAAATGTTGTATAATAGTAATAGTTACATTCATCAGATCCCCATCTTTTCTTAAAATGATAAACACCTTCCATACCTGGTAGAGTTGTTCCACCCCAATTCCAATATTTATATCCTTTTTCAGACATATCTTTCATGGCATTAAATATGAGTAGATTAAGAGGTTGAATATTTCTATATTCTACTTTTACAGCCGGAGTAAAATATTCTACTGTTTTATTAAAATAAATCAACAACAAACTTCCTATTTTAACTCCATCTAATTCTGCAATATAAATTCTATAATCTTTATCATACTCAAAAATTTCTGATATTTTTATAAAGAAGTCTAGTTCTTTGGGTGGAGCACCAACTGCCACCATATTTTGTTTATGAACTTCTGCTAAAAATTTTAAACTATCAATATTATTATTATGATAATATGTTATTCCTGATTTTTGAGCTTTTCTTATTAAGTTCCTGGTTTTGGAATGAATAATATCCATCAAATCTTTATCTATTGTTTTACTAAATTTTGGTAATGGAGTAAACATTCCAATCCTACTATCTAAAAAAGTATGATTCATATTAGTTTCATATAGTTTTAAATCTTCTTCAAAAGGTCTACTAACAAGAGTAGAAGATATACAATCATGTTCTTTTGCTAGTTTATGAAAAGCTTTTATTAACTCATTTTTTATATGTTTTTTATCACTATGATTTTTTACAGCACTTACTAATATTCCTGGGTTACCCCCAAACCATGGTAGAGAATTCAATACATTTCCATATGTAGAATTTCTTTTTAAAAAAGTAGGTAAGCATCCGACTATTTTATTTTCTTCTAAAGCAATAAGATAATAGGGTTCACTTTTAGTAATCCACTTTAATAAATTTCTATACTTCAAAGTAGATAAGAGTAATGTGTTTTCACCTTCTGTAATTAATCTTTTATAATCTTCTTCATACTTACTAGATAAAACTTGAATTTCCATAGTCAAACATCTCCTTAAATTAAACCATCAACCAAACTATTCTCACGAATAGATTCTAAAATTTCTTTTGTTGATTTTCCTTTTAATCTATATCTACTTATTATTTCTCCAACTTTTAAACTGGCTACGTTTAATCTAATTGGAATTTCTGAACTTAAATAATCGCCTATGACATTTCTATCATCTTCTGGATATAAAGCTAGATTGTTACTATGTATATCTTCTCTATTAATTGAACCATAAGAGTAAACTATTTGTACTAAAGGATTACTTTCTTTTAATTTTTTTGTAGAAATAAAACCATTCTTAGAAATAATATCAATATCCTTATGATATAGTTCTGCTACAACGATAGTGTCATATTTTGACAATTTAGGACAACTTCTCAAATTATCATCAAAAGAAATTCTGTCATAGAAAATATCATTTTTTAGAAAGAATTGACTAATTAAATCCCCAACTTCACCACTTGCAATTAACAATATTTTGTTATTATAAATTGACATATTTGCATCAAATAAAAGCTTACAAATTTTATAGGGGAAGGCAGAAAATAAATTAAGAAGATGATGATGTTCATTTACCCCTACAACTATAATATCTTTTTCCTTACACGCATCTAAATCTAAGTGTTTATCGTTAAATTCCCAACATTCAAACATCAATGCAATTACTGCAGTAGGTTTCATATAAGAAATAGTTTTTCTATCTATAGGACGTACAAAACCAGAATTCGTAATTATATCGCAGTTTGAAATATAATCTTTATCTTTTGAGAAAACACTAACTAATCTATCAGAAACATTAAATTGTTTACCAATTTTAAATACATCACTAATAACATCTTCCTTTTTTCCATATGAAGAATCTTTAACTATTCCATAAACAATATCAGCTCCTGCTAATAAACAAGCTATAGATGTATACTGATAACTTCCTGAAGCAATTTCAGTGAAAATTTTAAGACCTTTTAAATTCAAATCAAAATCTAAAAGTGCTTTTTGTAAATATAAAAAATTCTTCTTATTTTCAAACATAACTTTCTTCACCAACTTCTCTTATTGTTTTTGTAGAATATTGTATAAGATCTTCTAAAATATCTCTTATACCTTTTTTAGAGCTTACATATAATCTAGCAAATTTTTCTGGACATTGTGATATATCATTATATTTCTTTTTAATTAATTCATACGACAAAGAATTAATAGAATTTAAAAAAACATGAATAGGATGGAACACAAAAATTTTTAAACCAGAATCATTAAGAAAATATTTAGATCCGAAAGGTTCAATACAATCGGCCCAGTAAAAAGGTATCCTAACTAAAGAACCATTTTTTGTATGTACTTTAATTGGAATTATAAAAGGATCTAAATTTAAACTTATTGAAGAATCATATTTAATTCCATATTGTAAATATATATCTAAAAGATAATGACAATAAAACAAAGCATGACTTCTAACTGATTTTGCTTCTGGAACTATTTTCATAACTGTTTGCATCACTTGTTGAAAGTTTGAACCATGTGATGATTCAGGCATAAAGTTTGGATGAATTCCTAATTCAAATAAATCAGGATATTCTCTCATTTTAGAAAGTAATTTAGTATTGTGTGTAACAAACCAAGTAGACTTACATCTATGATTTATTAATAATTCAATAGTTTCTTTCATTACAAAATCTGGAGCCCAATCCATATCAAAAGTCAAAACAATATCATACATTATAAGATGGTCCTGTATAATGACAAAAGTCTATTACCTACTGCTTCATAAGAATGATATTTTTCAACCCATTTTCTATTTTTCTTCTTCAGTTCTAAAAGTTTGTCATCAGGTAAAGAAATAATTCTTTCTATTTCTTCTATCAATTCTTGTTGAGTTTTGACAGTAATTAATCCAAACTCACCAGTTGTTTCTTTGTATTTTTGTTCAAAAGCATATGTTGTAATTACAATTTTTCCCAATGCAGCTGCTTCTATAGCAGCAATTCCAAAACCTGTATTTTCTTTAAATCTTTCTACATATATATCACATTTTTTAATTCTTTCAATATTGTCTTTCCAGTTTACTATTTCGTAACTGCAATTAAACTTATAATTACCTTTTATTTTTTTAAATACTTTTTTAATGACATCACTACCTTTTAAACCAGGAGAAGATGGATAATGAGCCACTATAATTTTATCAGATAATCTTTCATATACTGGTTGTAATAAATTTACATCGGCTACACCACCTGGAATCCAGTGTTCATTTTTTGCTCCCTTTCCATATAAACTACTACCTACAATTGATAAATCTACTATGGGGTTAAATACTTTATTTAATTGAGCATGTTTATTTCTATAGGCGGAACCTGTGTGAGACACAACTATTTTTTTTCCCGTTAAACTAACATTGGACAATGGGTGTTGACTATGCATAAGATGTACTATTCTTGCGTTTTTAAGGTAAGGCATAATTTGGCGAGTAGCTCTGAATTTTGTACCTTGATCTGGATAATTAGCTCTATGATAGTTTCTTATAAACATTGAGGCATTTACTCCAATAGACCTTAAGCTCCTTGCATATTGTGATCCCACATTAGCCCAATCATGGTTTGCTATTAATAAAACGTTTAAATTTCTTTTGAACTTATTAAATTTTGTTTGTTGTTTTGGTGTCATTTAATTTGGTTTCCTATTTATTTCTAGTAAATTTTTAGCGTTTTTATAAAATATCATATTCTCCTCAATATGAGAAACTTCAGACAAACTAACACACATTTTTGATATTCTAATATCCGCATACGGAACATCTGATCCGAACAGTACTTTATCTGCTCCTATTTTAGAAACAGCTAATTCAATAAGTTTTGGAAATTTTCCAGATGAAGTGTCCAAATATAAATTCTTTAATTTTTCTTTTCCTAAAAATTCCAAAGCTATTTCAATAATATCAGTAGCATTCCCACCAAGATGAGCACCAATAAAATTAACATTATTAAATTTTTTAGAAGTTGCTACAAGATATCTTACATTACTTATATCATCTCTTCCACAATGAACCAAAGCTAATAATTTTCTCTCTTCACATCTCCTCCAAAATTTATTCATTAAAATACTGTCCGTTGTAAATCGTGTAATACTAGGATGAAATTTTACACCATATATACGATCATCAATCATTTGATCAAAAGTTAATTCATCATTAGGATCTACTATAATAAAAGGGTATCCCCATAAAGGTAAATTGTCATTTAGAAATTTTTTATTTAGTTTACTGGCTTTAATCTCGCTTGATACATTAGGCATTATTAACGCTTTGTTAATTCCATTTTCTTTCATTAATTTTTCATATGTTTTAAAACTATAACAATAATTAGTTTTTTCAGTTTTGCCTATGTGCACATGAAAATCTATGATCATAACATCCTCTCTTTAAAATTATCAATCTAAAATTATATAAGAAATACTAGTTCCAAATAAAAATCTATTTATTTTAAAATTACTAATTCCTAAAGTATCTTTTAGTGCTTTAGTTTCTCCAGGCCATAACGGTTGCGCGAGTTCATCAAAAGCAACTATACCACCTCTTGGCATACATTCTATAAAATTAAGTAAAGATACTTTTGTTGGTTCATAAATATCAGCATCTAAATATAAAAGACTTATCACCAAATGTTTATTTTTTTCAATATAAGATGGAATTGTTTCTTTCATATCTCCTTTTACTATCTCAACTTTTTCAATATGATTAAAGTATCTAGTCATATTATATATTTCAATACATTTTTGGATATCTTCATGTGAATCTATAGCCATACCACCTTCTTTCATTAACTTAGATGTATGATTTGATTTATCCTCATCTTGTATAGAAGGAAAACCTGAAAAAGTATCAAAACCAACAACCCGTCTTTGATGGTTAGATGGTTCTAAAATAGAACTCAACTGAGCCCATGTCATTAGCCCACCGCCAAGAAAAACACCACATTCTATAATACATCCTTGAATATCTAAAATTTTCTTAAACAATTCATACTTCACTAAAAATCTAGATAAAGAAGATCTTGGAACATACTTTGGAAAATTTTCAAGTTTTTCAAGTGTAGATCCAACTCCTTCATGAGCATAATCTTCTAATTTATTTAAATAGTTTGCTTGAATATCAGACATAAAATTACTATCTTGAACTCCAGATTTTATTTTTTTATTCATAAATTTTATTCTCCTCTAATACAGTCCCCCTCTTTCTAGCGGGATTCCCAAACCAAATCTCATTATCTGGAATATTTTTTGTTACTACAGAACCAGCTCCAATTAAAGAATTTTCTCCAATTATAACTCCTGGTAAAATGGTTACAGCTGCACCTATTCTAGCTGCTCTTTTTATTACAGGAGCTTCAATGGGAGGATTAATATTTCTACCATGATCTATAGTTTTAGTATTTGTTCCTAAATAAAAAGGTGCTAAAAATACATCATCCTCAATAATAGTTCCTTTTGTAATATGACATTGAGCATGAAAACTAACTCTATTTCCTATTTTACAACAACCCTCTATAACAGTTAAATGCCCGAAAGAGCAATCGTTTCCAATTTCTGTATGTGGTCTTAAAGTACATCCATTTCCTATAAATGTATCATTACCTATTGTACAATTTTTTTCTATAGACGTAAACAATCCTACTTTTACATTTTTACCAATTTTAACATTTTTATCAACAAAACAAAACTGGTTTAATTTCAACAAACCCCTGCATAATTTCATAAAATTAATTATGATATTCTTCATTACAATATATTCTCCACAAGCTTTGTAAACTGCTGAATTCGTATTGTGTTATTATGATATTGTTTTGTAAAATTCATTCCCTCGCTAGCAATTTTTTCTCTTTCTTTATCATGTTTTAGATAATATCTAATCTTATTTTTTAGATCTTTTAAACCATTATAAAGAACTAAGTGTTTTCCATCTTCAAAACCAAGTTGTTCAAAATCAGCAGGTTTATCAGAAAGTACAAATGTACCACAAGCTGTGAATTCAGTAAATTTCATATTAGGGCTATTGAAAACGTTAGTACTTATAATTGCTATTTTAGATTGATTGATGGCTTTTATGTATTGTTGTTGAACAATTCTCTTCGTTATATTTTTTAACCCCATTTTATTTACTAACTTATTCACTTGTACACGATTAGGATATACATCTCCTCTACTTGTAGAAGAGGTTAAAACATCAATTGTTTTATTTAAACCTAACTTTTTATACGCGGTAATATCTACAGAAAATGGAAATAGATAAGCAGGTACATTACAATTAATTTGTTTTAAATAATCAAGCTGACAACCTTGTCTAACAAGTAATAAATCAAATTTTGTGTTAGAAAGAAAATTTTTATATCTACCCCAGGTACCTTTATATCCTCCCGGGTGAGCCGGAAAAAAATCAACCAAAACATGTACTCGTTTCATATGACTGGGAACTTTAAAATTACCAAATGGTATAGTGTATCTTAAACCGTATGTTAGTATAATATTAGAATCATTATGTTTCTTTATAATTTGGTTAGTATTAGTATTTGGATTATATCCAGAATAACCATCACCATAGTATATGACGTTATGATATTTATTTAAATCATTTCTAAACAATTGATGTCCCCAATTATATCTACTTATTTGGTTCGGACTCAGTAATAATATTTTCATTGTTTTCTCCGGTTTCATTAAGTTTTTTATATAATTCTAAATAATTTGTACCCTGATAATATTTTTTTGGATTTTTAACATGACCTTGTTCTTTATAAAAATTAAGTAATTTTTCTAGACCTCTAGTTTTAAATGTAGTATCATAATATTCTTTATATAACTTATTATTATATTCTGGAAATTGTAACAGAATGCAAGGTTTATTAAGCCTTACACCTCTGAAACCAAATTTATTTAAGTGCCTATAGAAAACAGTAGCTGGACCAGTATATCCTTCACTGAAAGGTCTTTCCGGAATTTGAATATTATATGCTTTGACTAATGATCTTTTTAAAGCGGGACATGCCCCAGTATCATATGATTTATTTCTCCTTAAAACTGGTTCTAAATAAGAACCACCATTTTCTGTTTTCTTTGAAATCCCTCTACTTACTTTATGTCTTGAAATTCCTTCAAGATAACCACAGTTAACATAATCTATATCCAAATCATTGATAACTAATATTAGATTATCTAACCACTTATCCATAAAGAAAAAATCATTGTTTATCCATAATAACCAATCGGTATTTTCAGAAGTCGCTGACCATGCCTGATTGACAGCTTTTCCTAAATGTAAATTTTTTTCATTTAGTATAAGTGTATCTATTATATTTTTCTCTTTCATTTCTTTCAACATCTCAACTGTTCCATCAGTAGAAAAATTATCTACAACAACAAGATCAAAAGAATCCCTTTTTGTAGTATTAATTAAAGAATCAATACAAAACTTTGTCATTTTTTTCCTGTTAAATGTAGTTATATTTATAGATATTTTCATTGGTTTCTAACCCTAAATAAATGTCTTTGACCACCATGTCTTCCAGTAGATCTAATAAAATCCACTTTTGATCCACCTAATTTATTTAGATATTTTTTAATCTCCTCTTTTGATCTTAAACTCTTATCTGTCCACATACCAGAACTTTCTTTACCTGCTGTTTGAAAAAACATTTCATTGCTATTTATTATCATATTTGATATCAACTTATCAGCTCCTAACCCAAATTGTTTTCTTAACCACATATGTACATTCATACATATTAATAAATCAGTTTTTTCAAATATATTATTTAATTGAATTTTATCTTTTATTATTAATTCATCTAAACAAAAAATTTTCTTTATTTCTTTTAAAAAATTTAACATATGAGGATCGGATTCATATCCTACAGCTTTTTCTAATCTAAACATTCTCATAAAATTAAACAAATGATAACACGCTGAACAACCAATATCTATAACATTTTTTATTGGTTTTGTCATGTTTATATTTATATCTTGAAATTCACTGCTATTATCTCTATGAAATTTAACATTTCTAAAATAAGGTATATCTATTTGATGATAAGTTTTACCAACATGTTTAGATGAACCATCATAATATTTTTTACCCAAATAAGAAATCGTTGATTTTTTTAAATTCTTAACTTGTTTACGAACAACTTTATCAACTATAAACAATTGATTTTTAATTTTAGAGAATGCTTTTGAATCATTAGTTCTATATATAGCGTTACAACCAGCTGGAATACTAGGTTGAATATTGTCTGTTTTTGCCCAATAAAAATCAATCAGTTTGAGTTTTAAATCTTCTTCTGAAAAAAGAATGTT
>Ga0307377_10002575_pt1 | contig 21276 bp, 49 predicted proteins | sample TR3MG_FD_202535 | JGI IMG/M metagenome (GOLD analysis project Ga0307377, IMG submission 202535) | Soil microbial communities from Risofladan, Vaasa, Finland - TR-3 | ecosystem: Environmental > Terrestrial > Soil > Coastal area > Acid sulfate soil | place: Finland: Risofladan, Vaasa | collected...
AATGAAACAATTTCTATTTAACGTTTTTCTGGCGGTGCTGTTTTGGATTCCGCCGCTTCTCATTGTTGCCTCGTTGCGGGCCGAGGCTCCTGACGCAGTTCTCACGGTCAGTGAGGAGACCAGTGGCGCGCAGACCAAGCGGCCATTCTCAATCAGTTATGTCTTCGCCAAGGGTGAGATTCCAGACTACCCGCAGCCGGTGATTGGTGGGACGCCCGAGGTAGTTTTCCAATCTGACATCAAGACGCGGTGGCGTGACGGGACCTCATCCTGTTCAATCTCGGCAGCCACCAACACCGAACCGATCTACATTACCTGCGCGGCTCACGGGTATCGTACAGGGGAGAGCGTTCTGATTGCAGCCGTGGAAGGGAATACTGCGGCCAATGGTCGGTGGAAAGTATACCCCTTCAGTTACAATCAGTTCGTCCTCATCGGCTCTAATGCTAATGGCGACTACACAACGGGGGGAACTGCAACAGGCCCCGGCGCTGGAAGCGTTAAGCACGCTATTGTCAGCTTCACTGAGTCGTTCACCGCTGACCAAGCGAAAACGCTCACGTTCCGAAACTCTATCAACCCGTGCTCCTCCGGTAATCAAGCGGCCTGCGATGCAGCGGGGCTGGATGAGGCGGGGATGTTGGCCTTTACTTCATCCGCTTGGAATGGGCGCATAGAATTGGAGGCTGACGAATACGATTCCGTGGGCGTAGTAGCCATCGATTTCACGGATGCTCGTCAGATGGTGGACGATGCCAATTTTGAGTATTGGCTCCGTGGGCCAGTGGTCACGATGGTTATTGCTCGTGACCTGAGTGACCCTACCACTTACGGCGCTGGGTACAACTGTGAGGAGAACTGTACCACCACCCACGCCACTGCAACATGGACCGCTGATGCAGTCTATGCCCCACTGAACCCCACCTATGAGTTATGGTTCTACGCAGGTTGGAGCGGGGTGCGAATTGACTACATCCTGGAGAACACTTGGGCGACCCACATGAAGCCGCAGGTGTACGACTGGGTATGTACGTCAGATACCAGTTTCTCCACAACCGAGGATAGCGGTTCTGCATTTTTGCATTACTCGGGCACTCGCTGGAGGGTGACGGCGTGGGATGGCGATGTTCCTGGAACGATGGGAATCGACCGCAATAGGGAGTACTTGCAATACGTGGGGGCTTTCCCAAATTATCCACTGGTGGACATCACGGCTAATGATCTTGCCCAACTGCAAACGGATCTGGAAGCTGGGGACTACAGTCTCGGGAGCAATGCGCTCTGGCATCTTCCGCTGTACGATCCAGGATCTAATCCGAACTTGGGGTTGCTCTCTCACTACTACACCATCTTCTTCATGGGGGGCTTCCCCGTCGCAGCAGAACCATACATCCTTTCTCTTGGGGACGTGTCGGGGTATGTGCCTGACCGCCTGCATGTGCGGGAGTCCGTGTTGGACAGTTACTATTGGGACGCCGACTCAGATGGCACGGCTGCTGCGGACGCTGACGACAACATCACTGATAATGGTGCATTTGGCAGGCCCATTTCAATACACACTCGGCCCACTAGCCACAACGGAAGTCCGGGGTGGAGTTGGGCGGCGGACGAAGTGGCTACCGGATGGGACGCCGACAAAGCGCACCAGCCGGGGTTCAACCATTTGCCCTACTTGATGACCGGTGACCCCTACTACCTGGAAGAGATGTACTTCTGGGCATCTTGGAATGCGTGGTCACAAAGCCCAGTCAGCAATGATCTGCTGGGGCGACATGCCTCGTGGGGGCTGTATGCGGCACCAGGGCAGCAGGAACGCGGCTATGGATGGTCGATTCGCAATAATGCTTCGGCAGCATACTGGGCTCCCGATGGGACAGTTGAGAAAGAATACTACACCCAACTGGTTGACCGGCAAATCGCTGGCACAGAGGGATTCGTTGACACTCACGGCCCCACCTATCTGAAGGTGACGAATGCACCCGACAGCGACCCTTGCCCAGTGGGCAGCGGAACCAACAACGGAAAATCTTACAACGCCTACGATTCAACAAGCTCGGACCCCGCTTACTCGACTCCATGGTGTTGGGGGCGCGGATTCATGTGGAATAACCCGTTTTCCGGAACACAAACAGGCAACGCTCTGGGGGTTCCAAACTTCAACAGAATAGCCCCAGATCAGGCTGGCATGACGACAACCAACTGCTACCTGAATAGCAATTGGATGTATGCGATTGCCTACTACGGAATCGGCATGGCGTGGGACTTGGGGTTCCCAGCAGAGGGGCTGATGAGAGGCGGAAGTCAGTACGCGCTTGTTCAAAGCACCCACACAGGTTGGAACTGGAAATACGTCGAGGGGTACCGGTCGCCGTTATTCGACCTCGGTGAGCCCGGAGGCTGTACTCTTTACTCCTGGTTATGGCAGGACTGGGACTCATTTTACACGGGGTGGGGCACTTACGAGAAAGAGACGTGGAGCACCAACTACGCCGGAGGTTTCAGCTACATTCATAGCTGGATTTCGGCGCTGTCGTTCATGACCACGTTCGCCCACGGCCCGCACCGTGGTTGGGACGCTTGGGATTGGTTCTCGAACGAAGCGAATGTTCCAAATAGCCAGACGTGGGCTACGACAGGCAGCGGGAGTGACTATGACTTCAACTATCTGTCAGCCATCAAGCCACGCATTGAGCCAGTCCGCCCGACCGTGGAGCCGGGCGATGACTTCGCAATCTTCCGGTACACGGCGCCGGCGGCCGATTCGAGCTGCACCGTGGCCGGCGGGTCCGACGGACTGACCGGGCGCACCAGGGAATATGTCCTGACCGGACTCACGGCCGAGACCGAGTATGCGGCTCATGCGGTGGTGTGTGCGGATGACCCGTGGGGGTCAACAACCCTGCCGGCCTACACGACGCTGGCCACTCTCTCGGGCACCGGTTCTTTCCAGATCACGATCGGGAGCGGCTCCACAACCGCCTACATCGACTGGGACACCGACGGCAGTGCGCCGTGGGCCAATACGGATTCAGAGAGTTGTGCGGCTGGTTGCACGGTCGCGCTCACAGATCCCAACAAAGGATTGATCTACTACCGCGTTCGGCGAGATGCCGGCGGTGATATTGTGGGCAGTGTTCACGCTGCCATAGTCCAATAAGGAGGACTTATGTCCTATTTTTTCACGGTCGCCGAAGACCTAAAACAAGATCTAGCGTTGGCCCAACAAGTGGCCGACCAGAAGAACGACGAAGCCCACGCCGTGTACAAACAGAGGCATGATGACTGGGTGCGTTTTCACCAAGGAGAAATGCCTCAGCCACCCGGTACTTGGGTTGTTACGAGGTACGAGACAACAGTCAATGGCGTCACGTATGCTTGGCCGAACAAAGATCCTGGGTATCAGGCCGACCAGCCACTGTGCTTGCCATTGCCAGTCCCGGTGAAGCCCGACATCAGCGGAACTCCTGGAATCGGTCCACCGATGAGCAAAAGCAATCCGACCGGACCCCGGCGGGTCATCGGACGGGTTCACCCTGAGAATGCGGGCGATCCTGGGGAAATTGAAGTTGATGGGGTGGTAGTGAAATACAGACTGGTCGCCTATCAACTGATCGCGAACGAGATGTGGGGCGGCTACTGGGTGCCAGTCCCAAAGGATTAGCGATGCCCACAACCGAAGACCTCACCGCACTCACCCGCACGCTCAATGATGTCAACGTCGGGCTAACGATCCCGCTGGAGGGTCTGTTCCGAACGCTGATCGAATTTGCCTCGGTGATCCGGCAGACGACCGACCCGGAGGCGCTGAAAATCACCGACATGGCGACGGCGAAACTGTATGCGGCCGCGGTGTCTGATTGTCTGTACCTGCGGGAGCAGATCAACAAGGCGATTGGGTGGCCGGTATGATCCTCGGAAGATTCCTGGAAACGATCACCGGCCACTTCGATGATGAGCTGGCCGAAAAAACCCAGCTCGTCACCGCGGCGGCACTGGACCAGGTGGACGAATCATTACCCATCGTGACGGCTCTGCTGGCTGGCAAGCGGGTGGCCGTGACAATGGAGATCAAGTTGATGGAGGTAGATGATGGCTGAAATTCTCACATTGCTTACTGATGGCACGTTACCGGTTTGGGCTGTCGCTCTGTTCTGGGTATTCCTCAATGTCGTGCAGAAAATGCCGGAGCCAAAGGACGTGCCGGAACCAAAGCGCTGGTGGTATCAGTGGCTATTCGACGTGGCGCATCTGCCGGCCGGAAACTGGAAGCTCGTTGCGAAGGCGTGGCGACAGAGGAAGGGGTAACCATGGAAACGCCCACTTTCATCCTCGACCAGCCCGGAACCATGGAGTACATCAATTTTGCGCTGACTACCGTGTGCCTGGGCCTGATCGCATACATGAACATGGCGCTTAGCAAATCACGATCAGACATGAAACTCCACATATCCCAAATGGAGATGCGCCTTACAGAGTCATTCGGAAATAAAATTGACGGGATCAAGTCCGAAGTTGCCGAGATCAATAGAGTAATCAGCGTACTAACGTCGGAGCACCGGCATAACCACCCGACAGGGAGGGACAATTGAAACACGCAATGATCAAAGCGGCTTTCGCCGCGCTTCGCAACGCGATTGACCTACTCGAAAAGGCGCTTCTCGCTGGGGTGCCAGAAGATCTACAACCAGCCACCCGCGATGGTGACCCTCCGCCCGAAGATCCAGGCCGTCCCGGGCGTGGGTAATGGAACTTGCGCGGGCAATAGTTGGCCTCATAGCGGTAGTGGTGCTATCCATTGCCGCTGTCAAGCTGTGGATCAGCGTTGGCCAGCGGGAACAGGAATTGGCGGACGAGATTGCGCTCTTGCGCGAATGGAAATTACTTCGTGATGAGGTGGTGGAACTCCGGGCGCGAGTAGCTACGCTGGAGAAACTGCTGCCCGCTGAAGATTGCCAGTAGCAGGACCAGCCCACATCGAAAGATCATCCGCGCATCGTCCCACTCATCAGCCTCCCCCGGCTTCATTACTTGCAGCCCTGCCCACGAGAACAACCCTAAGTAGACTGTCATTGCAACTGCGTGCCAGTGCAGTAAGCCCCATCGCCGCATCCGATGGACGGTGAGCCACAGGACGGCGACTAAGAGCGCTGACGCCGTTCCCAGGTGCATTGAAAGCCGTACCTGATTCATAGCGCTGATCGGTGTGTCAATCGGCCACGTCCACCACGCTATCCAGATAGCCGCGAGTGCCGCTCCCCACGAAGCCGCCAGCAAATCCATCCGCTCTCTGAAGTTCATCACCCAAGTCACAAACGCCCACGCCTCGATTGCCGCGGCGACCTTCAGCGTGTCGGTAATCGGATAGACCCACAACACCACCCACGCTCGGCCCGGCTCGTACAGTGCCCACGTCACGAGTTCCGCGGCCAAGTAAACCCCAAACGCCACGAATAGCCGGCGCCACGCCACTAGGCAAAGCGTCACGAGCAAAGCCGCTCCTACAATCCAGTCCATTCCTAATCTTAACCCCTATCAGCTCGTCTGGTCATTTAGAATTCTTATCTGGAATACCCCCAGTATTCAAAGTGCAAATAGTTCTTGCTATGCCGGAGGCGTGGGCTTATAGTCTAATAAGATATGAAAGTTACCCAAACCAAACAGGTGGCAGTCAAGAGCGTGCCGGAGGCGCTGTGGCGTCTCGTCAAGGCCAAGGCCGCGGCGGAAGGCCGTCCAGTCTACTCGGTCGTTATCGGGCTGCTGTCCCGCTGGGTCGGGTGGAAGGGGGAGGCGTAATGGATGAACCTTGGCCGCCTGCTATTGGTAAGACGATTAATGGCCTTGTGCTCGAGGGAGACGAATTGGTTTTCAGATTTGAGGATGGTTCTACTTTGACCATCTTCGACGACGGTCAATCGTGCTGTGAAACGCGGTACATGCGGACAGATGACGACCTCGACCACCATGTTGGGGCGAAGCTGCTTGGTGCAGAGATTCTCGATGCACCCTCAATCGAAGACGAGCGGGGGGAGCACGAGGTCCAATTTCTAGCCATTAAAACGGATAAGGGGACATTCACCATGTCGAGCCACAACGAGCACAATGGCTACTACAGTGGATTTGTGGTCGTGGCGAAATACGGAGAGGCTGAACATGCCTGACCGCATCATCACAATCGAGGAAATCACCGAGACGCGGGCGATGCTCGTGCTACGGTTCCCAGATCGCGAGAAGCGCCGTGACATCCTAGCCGCGCTGGTGATGATTGAGGAAGCGGAGGTGGGCGATGATTGAATACCGCGTGGTGATGCTTGTGGAACCAATGCCCGGAGATGATACCAAGGGGATGGTAAAAAAACAATTGGATTACCGCGGTGAGGACGGCTGGATACTGGCGAGCGTGTTTTACGTTCGCACCCTCCTGATGGCTGCATTCTGGCGAGAAATGGTGGCCGGGGTTGCCACGGAGGCGAGCGATGATGGATAACTTCATAGCGTGGCTTCTGATCGCAGGAGTGGTGGCGTTCGCGGTAGTGGAGTGGTTTATCAGCGTTGTAAAAAGCCTGAGGCGCATCGCTGATGCCATGGAAGATCTGGCAGGAAAAGCGGAGGTGGAGAACGATGGCTGACATTGAGACGGTTGCGAGACCACAAAAGAAAACATCCTATGCTGCTGAAGTATTGGAGGCGGTGAAGGCACTCGGCGCGAAAGAGGCGTTGAGCGTGAGGCAGCCGGGGGTTAGTCCGCAACACGTTCGGACTAACCTGGGGCTCTATTGCAGGAGCAGGGGAGTCCGACTCACTACACGGGTAGACGGGGATAGTTTGATCGTCTGGCTTCGGTCTGATCCCACTGAGATCAAGGGCATGGCGGAGGCGGAGAATGGTGTTTAACTTCATAGCGTGGCTTCTGATCGCAGGAGTGGTGGCGTTCGCGGTAGTGGAGTGGTTTATCAGCGTTGTAAAAAGCCTGAGGCGCATCGCTGACGCCATGGAAGAGCTGGCGGGGAAAGCGGAGGTGATTGATGCCGACTGAGATTGACCGCACGAAGCACCCCTTCCGCGTCCACATCCCAGATCAAGACGTTGGACTGATGAAGCGGAACCGCGTCCACATCCGTGACCGCTACGTCCATCTGAGTCACGAGAGCGCTGCTCGTGTATTTCTCGCCTGGTATCGTGATGCGGTGGTACAGGTGAGGATTGGGACGACGGACACATACACGAGTTGGGAGGTGGCGGCGTGAGCGGAAAACGTTGCAAGGCGCTACGGCGCGAATTTAAGCGCGTTCATGGTCGGGCGGTAAATGGCTCGACGTTCAAAGAGACTGAGCGGACATCGAATGTCGCCGGCAAGTTTATGCGATGGCTCCAACGCGAGACCGTTCAGCCGTCTGAATGGCGTCACATCAAGCGCGACTGGAGGCGGAGGGCGGCGTACACGGCTTGGGAGGTAGCGGCGTGAGCACATTCAAAAACAATGAATTTATCGAATCGTGGGTGAAGCGGCAACAGAGAAACATAATCACCCATCTCGACAACGAAGGGCCGGTGAGGATGGAGGAATCCAGCCTCACCGCCCTCGCTTTCCGCTACGCCGACATACGCCGGAGCCGATTTCGCTGGTCTATTTTCGCGGTCGCCGGGTGGGTTACCGCCCTCGGATTGCTGTCATGGATGGTGACGAGATGAACGACCTGTATTCGTCCATCGCTGATCTCAGACTCTCGCTGAAACGGGCCGAGGAACAGCGCGACGAATACCGAGCCGAGCGCAACACTGCCGCGCTGGTGGCGCTGCTGATGACCGTTGCTGCGCTCATCGGGTGGTGGATGTTTTGGACGGTGACTAGATATTGACCTCCCGCCGTACATCCCCCTTCGCACGGCGGTGAAACCGGGGCCGACTACCTCCTCCAGTCGGTCCCGGATGAAAGGATGAGATGCACATAAGCGGCTTGAACAAATGGCAGTACCCGATCGGCGCCCACATCATGGCGGCCGGCAAGGGGAAGCCCTACGAGACGCCGGTGCCGCCGGCCGATGACCCCGGCAAGGCCCGGCTAGTGGAGGAAATGATACTGCGCGTCAAGGCGCGACTGGCAAGGGAGAGACAATGAGCGAACTGAAAGACATTAAGAATTCATTCAGGCGGATCAAGGCTGCGTCTGATTTGGCCAGCCGACATGCTGCTGAAATGATGGATTGCGTGGACGCGACGCTCGAAGCCGAGAAGCCCGACGAGCCCGATGTGTACGAGCAGATCGAGGAGCGGTACGAGACACCGTTCAGCGAGTTGACGGCGCCCGCTGGGTACTTCTTCGTGTTCATGGCCGGGCTGGAAGAGCAGCCGCCGGTGTTCAGGCGGGCAAACTCCGGCGAGCGGTACATGTGCATAGATGGGACCCTTGGCATAGGGAAAAACATGCAACCCCGCCTCATCCTCCGCCCGGCCAAGCGGGTCGTGTTCGTCGAAGATCCGAAGGGGAAGTTCGTGCGGGTGCTTAACGGCGAGATGCAAATAGCATTTCCAGATTGTGACCACCTGACCCGCTACCGCCGGGAGGAATCATGAGTCTCATTCTAGCGACACGGGGAGGTGATAGCCTATGCGGTAACTCCCGCACGGATGAGGGCGGCTCGGACTCCGCCCTTACTCCACTTGAACTGGCGCTCATCAGTGCATACAGGCACGGCAATTCACGGCGCCGGGTGAAGTGGGAAGCGACGACGGTGGTAGGTGTCCCGATGCAGTGGGGGTTCTACGACCACACGAAGTGGCATTTTCATGTGGTGCTGTTTGATTATGACGTGGACCGCTTTCACGAGCGGGTGGACGCGGCGATGGAGGCAATCAATGATTAAAAACCCGGTCCCCTGTAGACGGTGTGGAGGCGGCGGAGTGGTGTGCAGCTGCGACTACTGCCTCTCCGCTCATCCGCTGCCCCATGACCACGTCGATTTTTCTTCGTCACTACCGGTGCAGAGATTGTACCCGCCGGTTCCATGCCCTGTCTGCGACGGAGCGGGACTGGTAGAAGGGAGCACGTATGACTGATGTGACTGAAATTGAACATTGCTACATAGGCAGGGCCGGATGCGGCTGCGTGGTAGCCGTTGCTGTTGACGCGACGTATGATTTGGGGGCGATGGTCCGCACGGCTGAATGCGTCGCTGAATTCATCAGAGACGGGCTGACGATTGAGCGCATACCAGCGGAGACATTCAGAGCGAAAGGTTTTCCATTCGGCCACAAGTGCGGGAAGGGACGCCATGACCGATAAGCGCACGCACGCCGGCCGGTTGAACGTGACGACTGGGGAGACCGGCGACGCCATAGCAGACGCCAACAGTGGCCGGATGTACAAGCACATTGAGGACGCCATCAGCGACGGCCAAATGACGGCGCGGGCGCAGACGGTGGCAATCTGCGCGGCGATATTGCAAGTACTGGTTGACGATACGTTTATCAGTTCTGCGGTCATCGACAAGGCTACCGGCCTCGTGACCCGTGCGGAGGAGTGGGACCGGCATGAGCGGCTTCAGGACATGAAGGATGTCAAGTTCTAGCTTCGATGACCAGCCCTGGAACTACTCCCGGTCGGACTATCCCGGCTGGGACGGTGAGACGGCGGCACAGTACCGGCAACGCCTGCGGGCACGGTGCAATCCGACACCGCGGCGAGAGATGGAACGATTGTTAAGGAATAGCAAATGCTTAAGTTCGACGCCAATACGCACAAGTTTACGTTTGGAACTCAACCCGTCGTCTCAGTGACCCAGGCGCTTCATGGGGCCGGGCTGGTAGACGAGAGCGGTTACTCCCAGTGGTGCGCGTGGCGCGGATCAGTCGTCCATCGGTGCTGTGAACTGGACGACAGGGGCACTCTGGACGATGCGACGGTAGCCGATGAGGCGTGGCCGTACCTGTTGGCGTGGCGGGCCTTCCGGCGAGAGTCTGGCTTCGTGCCCGACCTCATCGAAGAGAAAGTATTCAACCGTGCATGGCGGTACGCCGGCATCCTGGACCGCACCGGGACTATCGGTAAGATGCGGCTGGTCATCGACCTAAAGACAGGCGCACCGCAGAAGTGGCACGCGCTACAGCTTGCCGCCTACTGCATGACGCTGGACAAGCCACGACTCTACCGGCGCTTCGTGGTGGGGCTCCGCAATGATGCGACTTATGCGGCAAAGGAATTCACCGGGCTGGTGGATAAGGATTTCGCGGTATTCACGGCGGCACTCACTGTCGCCAATTGGACGAGGACAAATGGAAAACACTGAGAAGGAACTGCAAACACAAGCGCTGACCTGGCCGGAACGGGCGCAAGCCATCGCGGTACGGGACCAGCAAACTTATGACCAGGCGGCCGACATGCTGAAGGGAGTGGCTGAACTGGCGAAGCAGATCAAAGATCACTACGGTCCGCTGAAGACAGCCGCGCATCAGGCACACCGAAAGATATGCGATGCGGAGAAGGAAATTCTATCACCCGTTGAGGGGGCCGATCGGATCTTGCGTAACAGCATCGCGGCATTCGACCAGGAGCAGGAACGCATCCGAATAGCGGCGGAGCGGAGAGCGAGGGAAGAGGCGATGCGGATGGAACGGGAACGGCTGGCCGAAGAGGCCCGGTACCGGGAAGAACAGCGGAAGAGGGACGAAGAGGAGCGGCTGGCAACGGCGACTGAGGCTGAGTCTTTCGGTGCATCAGAGGGAGAGATTGACCACCTGTTGGGTGGGGAAGTGATAGCCGAAGAGTGGACCCCGCCCCCACAGCCGATTATCCCCGCCGTGCAGACCTACCAGAAGGCATCGGGGATCAGCACCCGAGAGACCTGGAGCGCCGAAGTGACGAACATCAGGCTGCTTGCGAAGGCGGTAGCAGAAGGCACGGCGGCACCTAACCTCATTGCACCCAATACCACGGCGCTCAACGGGCTGGCTCGCTCTCTCAAGGGCGCTATGAGCATCCCCGGTGTCCGAGCGGTGCGCGATACCGCGACTACGGTGAGGAGGAAAGCATGAACGAGATGGAGTTGTATTCGCAGGGGAACGAACTCTCAATTTCCCGTGACCCGAACGAAGTACTGGAAGAGGCGCGGCGGGCTGCGGTGGCGCTGCGTGGCGTCATTGACCAGACGGAGGCGGTGGTCGTTATCGGAACTTCCCGGCATCTGAAATCCGAGGCATGGCAAACGCTCGGGCACTTCTACGGGTTAGCAGCCCGGACCCCGGACGACAAAACGCGGTTTGTCACATATGGCGACGTGCGGGGCTTCGAAGTGACGGCGGAACTCTACCACATATCGAGCGGCAAGGTCGTCTCAGAAGCAACAGCAATGTGCCTGAACGATGAAGAGAAGTGGGGTACGCGCACCAAATACGAATGGCGCAGTGAAGGCGGCAAGCGCCACCGCGTGGCTGTCGGCTCTGAGAACGTGCCACTCTTCCAGCTCCGCAGCATGGCGCAGACGCGGGCGATTTCTCGGGTCCATGCGAATGCCCTAAAGTGGGTCGTAGTGCTCGGAGGCTGGTCGCCCACGCCGGCCGAGGAGGTCGAAAACCAGAACATCCCGGCTGATAATGATGCCCCGATGCAGATGCCGCAGAGCAAGACGGGCGAAGGGTCAGGACAGAAGTCACAGAAGAAGCAAAGCGATAGCCCACTCATCACCGAGAAACAGCGTAAGCGCATGTATGCCATCGGCAAGGGCGCTGGCATGAACGACGAACAGATGCACGATCTCATCGGAGAGTACGGGTTCGAACATTCATCGCAGGTGACGATGGACAAGTACGAGGAGATCACCGGGAAGATGGAGAAATTCAGCAATGACGATCAAGTTTGAGCGCCGCTGGAAGGACATTCGAATCACCATCACTCTGCCGTGGTTTCGCGGCAAGCGCAAGGCACCGGTGAAGAAGGCATCATGAATTTCGCTGGCGGCGGCGTGGACGGTGACACGCTATCGCGACACGTCGATGACAATTCGTATTCATCCGCCCTCGTGGTGGATAGAGCGAGACGTATTCAGGCGGCCTACCGGGATGAGCGCGGATTAGGCGGTAAGGGTTCACCACTTATTAGGATGACTAACAAGCCTGGCAAGGCAGGGCTAAGCCAGCCTGCGATGCTACGATCATCGACGATGGCTCAAGCCGGTTCGACTCCGGCCCGCCAGCATCAGTACCCCGCACGAGCGGAGAGAGGAGGTGACGGTCTAGCCTCAATTGCATAACTCGGTGGGCTGACAGCAGCCCTCCGCGGCGGCATCGCAGTGCTGCCACGGAGCGTTACTCAAAGCGCGGAATAGCCGGTCAACCCGGCAGAAAGGAGTCGGCCTCCGCGGGGCTCTGGAGTAGTAGCCAGAGCCCCTACTCATCATGAAAGTCAAAAACAACAAACTGGTGCTTAGTGAAGCCCAGATCACCGAACAGTGTATCGGCTACCTGAAGGCCGAGGGCTGGACATGCCGGCGCAATCACGTCGGGACGTTCATCCCGGAGAGCATGATATGGGGGCTGATCGGGCAGTCCCGGGAGTGGATCAAGAAGGCGCTTCGAAAGAACGTCATCACGATCGGGACGAAGGGCGATCCGGATTATCTCGCTTATCGTCCGATCAGGACGTGGGGGGATAAGAGCTATGATGTTCACCCCGGCTGGTGCCAGCTATTCGTCCTGGAACTGAAGACCGAGGCCGGAGTGGTGAGCAAGGATCAGAAGGCCGAACACGAGAGATTGCGTGCGGCCGGGATACCGGTCTGCGTGAGCCGCGGCATTGACGACCTTCGCAAGTGGATGAGGGAGAACTTGTAATGGCAAACTGGCAACGGAAACTGAAGCTCAAGGACGTATGGCCGAAAGCGAAGGCCCAGACCATAACTCCGCAGGAACTCGCCTTTACCATTGCCGAACGGCTGGGGAAGCTCTTGGCGATAGGGCACAAAATAGTAGACCAGCGGAAAGCGGATCTGATATCCGACCTTGAGGACTTCGCCCAGGATGTAGATGCTGGCTGGGATGATATCGATGATCTGCTGGTGGAACTCTACGACTGGGCGGACATTGAACTGGATGACAAATGGCCTACGGTGAAGGTCTGCTGGGTGGAGACGTTCTGATGCCAAGAATGAAACCCATCAAGGCGTATGCGCTCGTTGGACCGCTCGGACTACTGATCCACTTTCACGGGTCGCTGCTCGTCTACCTGGACGAGAAAGCGATGGAGGGTGTTACCACCGATGATGATGAGCGCGTTGCGCTGGTGGAGATACGGGAGGTGGGGCGGTGAACAGCAAGCCTAGGGCACCCGTTGATGCACTGATGGATACCGTTGAGTGGCGCGAAGTCGAGATGCCCGTCGTCCAGGTTGGCGAGTTGTACGCCACGCATGAGGGAGAGTTGACCATCTTCGGGCACACGCTGAAGGTGCATGTTCTGAACAACGGACAGCGGGTGATTGACGCCGAAAGCGTAGAGGAGTTTTTTGGCTGTGACTAAACAGGAAATAGAAGAACAGGCACGCGCCCTAGAGGAACGCATCGCCGGGCGCCCATACTCGGCTACGTCAATCAATGGCCGCGGCTGGCTAACGGTGGAGATTGTGATCCCGGGGTGGGACGGAATGCCCGCTGGCCGCATCTTCTGGGAACAGTTCAAGTGCCTCTGGAGAACATGGGCATCTTCTCTCGGAGAAGCTGAGAAGGGAGGAAACCTATGAGCCGACCAAACAACCCGAAATGTGAAGTGTGCCGTACCGAGAAGGGCGTGGCAAATCATTGGTTCTGTAGCACCCGGCCGGCCGATGATGAGTTCTCAGTCGTGCCAGCTTACGAAGGCATCGAAGACGACGCACACCCGGCAGACCTCTGCGGTGAGTCGTGCGCCCACAAGGCGCTGAGTCAGTGGTTCGCGGCAAGGGGCAAGGCATGACCGCCCTCGACCGTGTGCTGGCCGAGCAGCGGGAGTGCGTGGCGTACATCAACGGTGACCGGGAAGGCCACCCGCTTGGAACGGAAGACGTGGAGGGCGCACGACGCGGCCTGGCTGACTGGGTCGTTGAAGAAGTGCTCCTACTAATAGAAGAAAGAGACGGTTGACTGATATTGATTATGATGATAATCTAGGATTAGCATGGAGAAACCAAGAAAGAACCCATATTTGTGTGAGTGCAAACGGTGCGGTCATCGGTGGCTGAAGCGCATAACTTCGCGTCCGGTATCCTGCCCATCTTGCAAACAGACGAGGTGGGATACTCCATCAACAAGGAAGTGAATACAGATGGGGAATCCACTCGATTTATCGACCAATAGGTTCGGAAGACTCACTGTGCTCAGGAGCGTCGGATCAAGCAAACATGGCGGTCTGCTATGGCTCTGTGCGTGTGACTGCGGAGGCGATAAGATTGTGTCTACAAAGGCTTTAAGGTGCGGTGACACACGCTCTTGTGGTTGTCTGCACCGAGAGAAGACCATAGCCAGATCGACTAAACACGGCCTCTCCCGCACGGCTGAATACGTCGCATGGATTGACATGAAGCGCCGATGCGAGAATGCCGGGAATCCATCTTTCGGTGGGTACGGTAAGAGAGGGATTAGGGTTTGTGATCGGTGGAATTCATTCGGGAAGTTTTTTCTCGACATGGGCAAGCGGCCCGCGGGCAGATACTCGCTGGATAGAATTGACAACGACGGAGACTATTCTCCAGAGAATTGCAGATGGGCTACTGCGAGCCAACAGCAACAGAATAAGCGATGCGGTATTCCTCTAAGTTACCGCGGCAAGGTTCTGCCATTGTCGTATTGGGCACGGCTTCTAGGGCTTACATATGGCCTGCTGTATGGCCGCATTTTCGTTCTGGGGTGGCCGGTAGATAGAGCATTGACTGAAGCTATTCGGAGGCGCTAGTGAGAATGGAGTACCGAGACTTTCTGAAATCGAAGGATGCGACTATCCAGTCGAGCGGGCCGGACGTCAAGCCTACTGCAATTCACAAGATGCTGTTCCCGTTTCAGCGGGACATGACCAGATGGGCAATTCGTAAGGGACGGTGTGCGATATTCGCCGACACGGGGCTCGGCAAGACTTTCATGCAGTTGGAGTGGGCGCGGCTGGTGAGCGAGCAGCCGACATTGATTATTGCTCCGCTTACGGTGGCCCGGCAGACAGTCAGTGAAGCACGCAAAATTGGTTTGGATGTTGTCTATTCCAGGACAGGCGAAGTCCATCCACTGACGATCACAAACTACGAGATGATTGAGAAGTTCAACCCGGATGACTTCGGGGCGGTGGTCCTGGATGAATCCAGCATATTGAAGGGTCTGGACGGGAAGACTCGCCGCAAACTCACCGAGATGTTTTCCGAGACTGAATACCGCATTTGCTGTACGGCCACCCCAGCGCCAAATGATATCGCCGAGATTGCGAATCATGCGGAGTTCCTGGGGATCATGACGCGGGCCGATATGCTGGCTACATTCTTCGTGCATGACGATACGATATGGCGACTCAAGGGACATGCCGAGGGACCGTTCTACAAATGGCTCGCATCTTGGGGCATGAGCATTCGGATGCCTTCCGACCTGGGCTACTCAGACGATGGATACGACCTGCCACCGTTGACGATCCAGCCGTTATTCGTTGAGACGGACGCGAAGCCTGATGGAATGCTGTTCTGGGTTGGGCTGAAGGGTATCACTGAACGCACGGAGATCCGCAAGAAGACGTTAGTCGAACGAGTGGCCGCCGTCGCCGAGATGGTCAACAACGATGACCATCAGTGGCTTCTCTGGTGTGGCCTGAACGATGAAAGCACGGCGCTCGCGAGGGCCATCGAAGACGCGGTAGAAGTCAAGGGAGACATGAGTGCCGATGACAAGATCGAATGCATCGAGGCATTTCAGGATGGATCAATCCGGGTGGTCGTGACGAAGCCCAAGATTGCCGGGTTCGGGATGAACTTTCAGAACTGCCACAACATGGCATTCGTGGGGCTCTCGGACTCGTGGGAAGCCTACTACCAGTGTATCCGGCGCTGCTATCGGTTCGGGCAGACAATGCCGGTGACGGTCCATATCGTGCTGAGTGATGCCGAGCGGCCGATCTTCGACAATGTAATGCGGAAAGAAGGTGAGGCGAGAACTATGAGCGAGAAACTTATCGAGAACGTGCAGGAATTTGAGAAAGCGGAAATTGTTGGAGGCGGAGCCGAGTTCACCTATGAGGCCGGCGAGGCTTCATCTGACGGCTGGCGATTGATGCTAGGTGATTCAGTTGAACGGATGGCGGAAATATCAGATGAGTCGGTCGGGCTGTCCGTATTCTCGCCGCCGTTCTTGAGCCTCTACACCTACTCTCCGACCGAGCGAGATGTGGGGAACTCCAAGAACGAGGAAGACTTCTACCGACACTTCGGATTCATCATGGATCATCTGCTACGGGTAACGATGCCGGGTCGCAATTGCTGTGTTCACGTTTCGCAGGTTCCAGCGATGCTGGTCCGAGACGGATACATCGGCATGAAGGACTTTCGCGGTAAGACGATCTCAGCATTTGAGGACCATGGATGGATCTACCACGGCGAGGTATGCATTGACAAAGACCCGCAGGCGCAAGCGATCAGAACCAAGTCCAAATCCCTCATGTTCACACAACTGAAAAAAGATTCCTCGTGGCTACGGCCGGCGCTCGCTGATTTCATTCTCGTGTTTCGTAAGCCGGGCGAGAATACAGAGGCAATCCACCCCGATATCAACAATGAGAACTGGATCGAATGGGCACGGCCGATCTGGTACGGGATCAGCGAATCGGACACACTGAATGTCAGGGAAGGGCGCGACGAGAAGGACGAGCGGCACATCTGCCCTCTGCAACTCGGGACAATTGAGCGCTGCGTGCGGCTGTGGAGTAACCGCGGCGACCTAGTGTGTTCTCCGTTCGCTGGCATCGGGTCAGAGGGCTACATTTCTGTGAAGCATGGGCGCCGGTTTGTCGGGTGTGAACTGAAGCGCTCATACTTCGATGCCGGTGTCCGCAACCTGAAGATGGCCGAATCGGATGCCATCCAGCCGATGCTGTTCGAGGCGATTGAATTGACTTTTCTATTGCAATCCGCCGCAAAAGGCGTAAACTGGAAGTCAGGAACAACCGCCCGGATTAACGTCCCGGACGGCCTGAGACTTGCGGGAGCCACGGGTCGGAGCCCATATCTCCGACCTTTCCCGCCGGCCGATATGGGAGGCGATAGTTGAAAAAACGCAAGTCGATTAGCAAAAAGACTCGCTTCGAAATATTCAAGCGGGACTCATTCACATGCCAGTACTGCGGCAAGAAATCTCCAGACACTATCCTGAATGTTGACCACATCAAGCCGGTTGCCGAAGGTGGCACCAACGCCACCACCAACCTGATCACGTCATGCTTCGAATGCAATAGCGGAAAATGGAAAGTACAGATTGGTGACCACTCCGTTATAGAGAAACAGCGGGCACAACTCGAAGAACTCCAGGCAAGGCGGGAACAGATTGAAATGATGATGGAGTGGCACGACGAGTTGTCTTCCATCACGGAGAGTAGCATCGACTTCCTGGCAACCGTGTGGGCGAAAAGAGCACATCCATATTCGTTCAACGAAAACGGGAGGACCAAATTAAGAAGGTTGCTCAAAAAGTACAGGATAGATGAAATAGCATCCGCCATGGAATCGTCCGCAATGGCCTACATCAAATACAACGCAGAAGGGGGAGCAGAAAAGGGCTCTGTCGAGTTTGCCAGCAATAAACTCGAAGGGATTTGCCGCGTCGGAGCCCAAGCAATAGAGAAGCCACATTTGAAGGATTGCTACTACGTCAGGGGAATCCTTAGAAACAGGTGTGGTGTTGACTGGGCCGCTCATTCGGATTGCATGGAGTGGATGGAGTCTGGAATCGCATCCGGCATGGATACTGAACAATTGCGTGAACTAGCCGTTCACGCGGAAACGTGGGGAGAGTTCAGGAATGGAATCGAACAGTTTATGGAGATTCACTGATGGCGCGAAGCCGAAATATCAAACCCGGATTTTTCAAGAATGAATACCTTGCACAGTGCAAGTATGAGGCGCGCATCCTGTTTGCAGGGTTGTGGTGTTTGGCTGATCGTGAAGGTAAACTGGAAGACAGGCCGCTCAGAATCAAGGCAGAAATCTTCCCATATGACGAAGTGAACGTCGGAGAACTCCTCAACGACCTCGCATCGAAAGAATTCATACTCCGTTATCAAGTTGACGGAAGTGCTTTCATTTCAATACCTTCATTCTCGAAACACCAAAACCCACACTGCAAGGAACAGGCAAGCAGGATACCAGAACCAGAAATGCACCATGCAAGCACCATGCAAGCACCATGCAAGACCGGAACATGCACAGTTGTTGCCGGGCTGATTCCCTCTTCTCTGATTCCTGATTCTCTGATTCCCTCTCCCCCTATAAGTCCCCCAGCCTTTGAGACTCCCGATTCTGAACTGCGGGAGGCCTGGAATCTGAAACATGGGAACAACGGCTGGAAGTCTGAATTCTTCGAGAATCGGTTCTGGCCGGCAGCATGGATGAAACGTGGCAAGGGTGAGGCGGAAAAGGCGTTCAGGAAATTCGCCACCGGTCAAGGCAAGGCAGAGTTCTTGCTTGAGAAGGCGATTGAACAGGGACCGGCGATCATGGCGGACGCTCAGAAGCGCAAAAGCACTCCGCTGCACGTGAGCACCTGGATCAACGGCCGGCGCTACGAAGATGAGTGGGGGGAGCGGGAAGACACCGGAGAGGATTTGTACTGATGATCAACGAACCGACAGCCAAGAAACTCATAGCCGGGCTGAAGGGCTCGGCCGGCTACCCTGACAGCAAATTCGTGCTCATGCAGATGACCAAGGCGCTCATGACTGAGTGCGAGGACGAGGACCACGCGGAGCGAACGCTGGCCCGTGCCATCCAGAAAACCGGCTTCTGCCCCAAGGTGCCTGAGATTACGACGGCCGCCCGTGAGATCCCACGGCAGTCTGAAGCTGCGCGCCGACGGGAGAGATGCTCGGTATGTGAAGGCGCCGGTTTCGTGCCGGTGCACATACTCCGGACCTACCGCGGCAAGGATGCACCGACCGGAAACCGCTACACCGACGAAGAACTGACGAACGAGCAGTGGGAGAAACTGAAGCACGTCTGGGATATCGGGAAACAGATCGCTTTCGAGGCGATGAGGAAATGCGTGTGCAGATGACCCTATTCACGGTGATCGACAAAGAGACCGGCAAAGCGCCCGACATGGAGAAGATCGCACTCACCGAGGATTGGGCAGACGGCCTGATCTACTGCGACATGGAGGGGTTTGCCATCCAAGACGACGGCGGCCTCATGCTGCTGGACGAATGCGGGAACCTCCGATATTGCCCGGAAGGGCGGTTCTCGGTGATGCTGAATTTGGAGGGATGAAATGACCGAAGCTGAACTAATGGCTCGTGTAGCGGAGGTGCAGGCGCGTGTAGCGTGTGCGCTGATCCAAATGGAGGGGATGAAGGCGGAGAACGCCCAACGCGCCCATCGGGGCGAAAGCATGGCGCATGTCTGGGCCGACTTCGAGGCCCTCATCGAAACCGAATGTGTTGGCAGCAACTCTGTGATCATGACGTTGAGGAATTGAGATGACCGATCAACAAATTGCAATCGAACTGGCGCGGACCATCCACGGCTGGAAGATCGCGCCGACTATCTGGAGTGAGCGCGAGGGATTTTTCGACAGCGACTCGAATTTTCCGTGCTTGGACGGCATAGTGTGGCGGGCTGACTTTGGCGACCTCGGTGAGCCGTGGGACCCCTTCGACCCGGAGCACGGCTGGAACGCCGCGATGGTGCTGGCGGAGGCGTGGGCTGTCACGTCTAGCCTCAACTCATCCGGGATTCAGTATGGCTTCGACGCAGAATCTCAACGGAACACCTGGACAGCCGATGCATACACGGGCGGTGAGCAGGATGGCGTAGTCGTAACTGACATTTCCGGCCCGAGAGCCGTGTGCATGGCGCTGGCGAAGGCTGTGGGGATTGAGGTGGAGAAATGAACGAAACTAACACCGGTCGGTACTACAGCATAGACGCAGAGGGGATGGAGAGTCGGTTACGCGCCGATAACGCCCGCCTCCGCACGGACAACGCGGCGCTGCGGGCGGCGCTAAAACCCCTAGCGGCTTTCGCTGACGAAGTTGACCGGCTGAGTCACCCCGATGATTCATCGTGCCTGTGGCGGATGAATGCCTGTGACTTGCGCCGCGCCCGCGATTTGATCAAGGTGGAAAAATGAACTATCCGGCTTATGGGAATTCAGGCGAGTGGCCGAAATGGATCTACTCGAAGTGCCCGCATTGTGGCGAGATGGTGCCTCGATTCCGCGAGCACATCTGCGATCCGGAAACCAAGTCAAAGGCCGCTCTCAGCCCCCAGGACGCGAAAGGAACCGAGGTGGACGGATGAACAATAATGCGCCTCTGTGGATAACGGACGAGTCCGGGGTGGAGCACTACTTCAGGGCACCAGCCGGGGACTTCGTTATGCGGATCATGAAGGAGCTAACAGCGCTCAGGGAAGAGATTGCCCGCCTCCGCACCGAGAACGCGGCGCTGCGGGCGGCGTTGGAGGAATTGCGCGACGGTAAAGACGAGCCTGAATATCACGCTCAAGGCTTAGGGTGCGGCGTCGAAGATCGAGACATCGTAGACCGCTACGATGCGGCTGCATACGGATGGGACTCTTGCCAAGAGCGATACCAGGAGTGGATCACCATCGTTGTGAACGACGTTCTCAGCCCTCAAGACGCTAAAAGGGGTATCAACCCATCACCAGACCCCGGCGAACGCGCCACGGCGCACGAGAGCGCCGGGAAAGGGGAGTCTACGGCATGAGCGAGAGTGAATATCTCAGGATGGACCCATTTTATGGCGACATGGACACAATCGAATGTCGCCGCGTGAGCATCGTCACGACACGGGCAGTCCATCGCTGCATCGCATCAGATCAAGGTCATGAGATTCCGATGGGTTCTCGTGCGTGGTGCGAGCGGGCTAAAGTCGATGGGCGCTTCCAGTCGTTTTATTGCTGTCTGCCATGCCTGGACAGGATGGCAATCGGAGGCACCCCATGATTGACCGCCCGCGGGTGGACAGCATGGCCGGCGTGCAGTTCAAGACGCGCCGGATTGAGTGCCACGCCAAACAGATGCGGAAGCGCTCAGTGACATTGCCACGCCAAGCGCA
>Ga0307377_10002576_pt1 | contig 21276 bp, 42 predicted proteins | sample TR3MG_FD_202535 | JGI IMG/M metagenome (GOLD analysis project Ga0307377, IMG submission 202535) | Soil microbial communities from Risofladan, Vaasa, Finland - TR-3 | ecosystem: Environmental > Terrestrial > Soil > Coastal area > Acid sulfate soil | place: Finland: Risofladan, Vaasa | collected...
CTTTATGTCACTTCAACCCAAGCTTCCTTCAACCCAAGCTTCCTTAAGGTATCCAACATCTTGCCCAATACCATCGATTCCCATTGTATTCTTAGCATCCCATATTTCCTCACTCATCAAGCAAATCCAGTTGCCACAATGCATCCAAAAGCGCATGCATACATCTAACATGCTCGCATTCCAATCCAACTTCCTCCTTCTTTTTTTTCTAGCTTACACGCAATACAATTCATCATGCCAATCCCAACCTTTTACATAATACATACATCTCACCCTCATCATATTGCATCGCTACCACATGCGCATCAGGGGTTTCATTATTAACTGTTACCCATACCATCATCACACCGTATTCCTATATTCACTCTGCACTTCTATTCGCGGGACCTTATCAATCAACCCTAACCTTCCAATAATCCGCAATATTCTCACCACAGCTATATTCTGTGCAATCCGCTCGCGCTTCTCCCGGTTCTTCCGCTTCACCCGCCGATAACCCATTACGCTAACCCCAACTCTTCTAACAGTATCAACAAAAACCGTATTGCTTCATACTCATCTTCACTACGGTGCCATCTCTTCCAGTAATGCAACTCTACATCTTTGAACTCATCAATCACTTGTACAACTCCAACTTCACTAGCAGTAACTCCATATCTTGGACTGCTTCCCATTTATAGGTACAAAAACCTTCGGACCACTTCCTCATCCAATATGCTTGCTCCAGGTACAACTTCATTTCATCAAGTCCGCCAACCCTAGTCTCTCCAGCGTCACCAACATCATATATGTTGCAAACCTCTCCTGTGCCTCCACGTTACTCATCAAATCCGGCACCGCCTGGATTAGCCCTGATATATAATCATCCGCCAACCCCAAGTGCGCTAACGTTACCCATAGCTTCGCTACTACCATCGAACGTTCCCCCGACATTAATTTACTGTAGCCATCCCCGAACACTTCTTACCTCCACACTAGTACCGCCATATATCATCCACACACCATTGTCTGATAGTATGCTCATAACCCTAGTCTCTCCAATATACGCCGGAACAACCTCGTTGCTAACGAAGTATTAAAAAAGTATACCAACGCCTTCCGAAACTTTTTATACTCCATACTAATCCCAGCTCGCCAAGTCCAACTTCACTAGGAAATCCCACATGGCACTGCCTGCTTTCCATTTACTGCTCTCTGGTCCACCGTGCATTTCTAAAAACGCTTTGTAATCTCTGTCACTAATCATTGTATATACTTATCATTGCACTGCTCCACACTCTCTCCACTATAGTTTGAGTACGCATCTTGTAGCGTCCACCCATATAACCCAAGCCTATTCATCGTCAACCTGAAGTCAACGATTGCACATAATCTCTCGTTACTCAAAACAACTCCAATCTCTGCAAGGTTCTGAACATTCTATACCTAGCACTGTTCCTAAGGTCACTACGTTTCTCCAATTCATCAGCAGCATCTATGCCTACACCAACCAACAGTATAACTAAACTTGTTAAAACCCAAACCCAAACGAGCTGGTCACTCATCCCGTTAACCCCAACCGTCTCAATATATAATACATGTCTCTTTCTTCTTCAGTAAAGAATTCGTGCGCCACACCCTTATACCCAGCAAGAAATGCATAAAATTGTATCTCACTCATTTCTTGCCCCAGGGATCCGCAAGCGGATCTGACGGGCTATTAACAAATGTCACCTCGCCTAGAGTCTTCATCGGGCATCCGTTAAAATACACCCTGTCTAACTTCAGCGGATACATCCCTAGTTTACGTAGGGTTTGTCTCAGCTTCATAATGACGGTGTAGTCGTCATCTACTCCACCTCCAATGAATACTCCATATTGCCATTTGCTCACTGGTGAGTCCCCCTATCGTTATCTGGGTAATCAGACGCTGCACCATCGGGGTATCTGCCGTCGAATAAACCTAACTTCACTAATGTATTCTGACAGAATGACATATAAGATATTTTATTATTTAATCGAATCAGACCTTCGGCATTGTGTTCAATAATAGCAAGGTGTATCTTCATATTGTACAAAGGACTTCCATCTATCACATGAACTCCAACTTAATTAGTGTTAACATTAATATTACCTTTGCATTCTCAGCAATGACATCTCTTCGCATCTTCTCTATGCTCCACCACAAAGTCCCAGTATCGATAGCGTCTTTATCATGTATATCTGTATCCATGTTCCCCTCTTGTCTTCATCCCATTTGGCTAATGCTTCTTCACTCACATCAAATTTAGCTTCCGCAATGTATTTCTCATCCATCTTATTGCCCACTTGTAGCTTATTGGCATTACTGATTTTACTTTCCCCCGTCTACTCACCGTTGTATACTGCCTTCGCAAACGAACGCGCTGTTTGTCTGTTGGATCTTTTACGAGCCAACAACATATATGCCGCTTCAGCCTCTGTACTGTGAGGCTTAGGGTTCAGACCCAACTGCCACAAGGTATACTCCATATCAATCACCGCTTGGTGTTTAGATGTAGTCAAATTCGTCTTCTCCCCTTACTAAGTCCACTTTTATTAATGTACCGAGCATGTCGCACATCGCTTCATACTCACTCATTAGGAACGCGTAATTATCATCGGCATATTTAGTCCAGTAATAGTGTTCTATCTGACCTGCGTATATAAAAACTGGATTCATATGTACCATGTGTCTTTCCATACCATTAACTCCAGCTTCCATAGTGTTCGTCTAAAGCCGTGCAGAGCGTGTTGTCTGTTGTGCTTTATAATTGCGCTCGTTTTCTGCTGCACTTTTGACTCCATAAGTTGCTCGTTGGTACTTAGCGGGCTCTTTCAGGGGGTGAACCCCCTTAGTCTTCAATTAGTAACCCTAACTTCACGAGTATCAACTCCAATTCGACCCATGCTCTGATAAAAGTTACCCGTGGATCACCATTATCAAAGTCATACTTTGTGCATGCGCGCATGGCAAGCCATCGAGCTTCTTTTCTAATTACCATTCCATAGTCCCATCTTTTTTATTGTTGCTCTCATGTGCGCAGCTGTCTGTGCTAGTGTTCTATAATACTTTGCATCATGCTTGTTACTATATAAATCTACCTTCTTGAGGAAGTCCATGAAGATGAGTACAGCATTCTGACGCTCATACTCTTTGATATAAGCCTGATTCACATTCTTCCTATTGATTACTGGTTTCTGTGGCTGCCAGCCAGGTTTGAATAGCTCTTTTAGATCAAACATGTAAGTCCCTAGGCCAGAAGGCGGAAGGCCGCCTAGGCTTAATGAGCTCTAGCCTTTGCATGGTGTATAGCATATCGCTCTCTGCCCACATACATCGATCTTGCTTTGAAATTGAGCTATTCATATATGGTTCTAGATTAGCTTTCTCAGTCATTGTCTTATTTTTCTTCTTCTTACTTGAAGCACCTTTCTCAAAGTACATTTTTTCTACCTTTCATAATGTTTCTTACCTCCCAATCTACAAGTGCCAAACGATTCACATCTTCTAATAGCACTAGTTTTCGTAAAGTGTAACCGAAGCACCGAAGACTATAAGCTAGTTTTCTGTAATATAAATACTTCCTAAGTTTAGTGCTCTTTCTTGTCATTCGAGTAGCTCCAGTAACACCAGTATCCTAGTCATTCCCCTAGTGGCTGCTCTATTACCGATAGTGTTATCTTTTAGCATAGTAACGAAAGGTCTTCTTATCAAGTGACTCCCACTTGGCATCCTTGCACGCAATTTCTTATTTTTCATCATCTAATTCCTTTTGTACTGTTCCCATACAATGCCAAGCCCACATGTTTCTACTCTTCCAGTCATTCGCTTCTATTATTTCCAATCTACACATAAGTAAGATGTACATTGCGAAAGCATCAGTTAACTCATCTTCTCGCTCACTCATGGTGCATCGAGACGCCAGCGCTTAAAAGCCACTTGTAAAGAAAGCAAGCCGTATGCTTCCTGCCATGCATACTGGCCAGCATCAACCCTATCTAACAATCCCAATGTAAGGAGTGTACTCTTCAAATCACCTATGGCCCAGTTGCCTGCTGTTGTGTTCATTTTTGTCTTCTTCTTCCGTTTCCATCTAACTTATTAAACTTTTCAAATAAGTCGGATGCTTGTTCATCAAACTGTACACCCCAGAAGTCAATATAACTCCAATCAAACTTACTGAGTGTATTAAACATGTTACAGAGAGTAAGCTGATAAGTCTTCTCAGTCTCTTCACGAATCGTATAGTAACCCATTTTCCCTCTCCCATATACATAGTGCTAAATCACACATAGCACGTTCAATACTTCGGTATTCATCCCAGTCATAGTAATCTAAGCGATAGAGCAGACCTGCTATGTATATGATTGCATCACCTTGTAATTCAATCACTGATTTGCCTCTGTCCACAGCTTTATAACCTCTATAAAATAATCATGATCAGGACCTAACTCCTCGTAATCAAAAAGCTCTAAGATATATAGAGTCTTGAACATTTCCATGAGTACATTACTAATTATCACACCAAATCCCACTCTGTGTAGATGGTGTTGTATTTACAGCACCGAATGGAATTGTCAAAACACTGTATTTCCCATATCTTACCGTCGTTAGTAATGGAGAGTTCATGCGAATTCATGTTATCTCCGTAGTGAACTTTGGCTATTATGTAGGAGTCGCTTAATCCTAAGCGAAATATAATATCAGTCAGGCGTACTACAGCCGATGCTCTCTCCTTCTCTTCCATAAAAGCTATATCATTTACTTCCATACTGAATGCTCCGTGACGATCTGCATTCGGTATGCCTCAGGCTGACTGCTAAACTTATTTACATTAGCGTGGTGGAGGATCTCAAATCTTTCTAGAGTCCGTAGAAACTCCCGAATGCCATATATCCTATTTCGCTTCTTAGTTAGAAATTCCATCTCACGTTTTTGCTCTATTATTTCTAAGCCCACAGCATCCGCTCCATGTTCTCTTGTTCTCGGTTTAAAGCATTAGCTAAGCTTGATAGTTCTAACCTCCAGAGAAGAAAAGCAAACTCTTCTATAGCTTGACTCTGCTCATCACTAATACCATTAGTCTCATGGGGATTCATATGTATCACCCATGAGTACTTCTCTTGTGAGAGTATTAATAGCTAGATTCATTCTGGTCTTATGGGACCATGGTCCATCTTCTTCAGCAAATTTAGGTAAACAGTCATTTTTAAAAGGACACTTTATGCATCTATTATTTTCAAGGCATTCTCCTCCAAGGTCTATTATTTCCTCCAATACATTTGCTTGTTCATTCGTCAAAGTCTTCTCCCAAGATCTCATCAGAGATCAAATCAAATAATATCTTTGTTGCTTGTTCTTTGTACTTATTATCTACCTCACTCTCAGTATCACTACTGCTTATTCTCAGGGCATCCCAGCAACTTAAATAATAATCACTATTAACTCTTTTCACCAATTTACTCATTGGGCACTGTGAGCAGATATAATGAGACCCTGAGGGATGTTTTTCAATCCAGTCACAGCTACCATCTTCATCGATGATTTCCTGTAGAATATCCTTCTCGTCCATATATATCTCGAATCGGTTATCGTAAACCCTCGTATATATTATACAAACATAAAATAAACAAAGAGGAGTCAGCGTGGCTACGAATTCAAAAAAACCAAGTCAGATTTACCCTGCGTCCAGTACATCTGTTCCACCTTTTATGCCTAATCAAATAATTGATCCGAGCATACGAGGTGAGAGTTTTGATCAGCTAATTCAGAACAGGGGCATTAGGTTCATCCATAAGCGAGCAGCACCTTGCCCCAACATGGAGAAGCTCACAGATAACTCACACAACCCTCTATGCGCTATCTGCAATGGCAATGGCTTCTTGTACTACTGTGAGAAAGAGATCTGGGGGATCTTCGTGAGCAACTCTCTGGAGAAGAACTTCGAACAACAGGGTATGTGGGAGATAGGAACAGCTGTTGTTACCTTCCCAGCTTTGTATCCTGATGGCACAGTAGCCGAGTTCAATACCTATGATCAATTGGAGATCGATGACTTTCCAGTTAGATTGTGGGAACTTAAGGAATATGACCCTAGTGAGAATGGTGGAGTAACTCGAATGAGGTACCCAGTGGATACTATCGATGTAGTGACTTCAGCCCAGAACAATGTTAGAGTAGACTTTGTAGAAGGTACTGACTTCACTGTAAACGTAGACGGTAATTTGGCTTGGATAGCTGGGAGAGAACCTAGTTATGACGCACCAAATGAAAAAGGTGAGGTACTTTCTATAGTGTATCATGCGAATCCTCGGTATAATGTCCTACAGCAGATGCGTGAGTTACGTATTACGCAACAATTGATAGATGGACAGAAAACAGCTATCCGTTTACCGCAGCAAATACTTGTAAAGAGGGACTTTTTATTCAATCCTCCAAACAGCGAGTCATAAGTTGCTCAATGAGATATAATATGTTCAAGCAAACAAACCTCTTGGAGAGTTAGATGCCCCAAGCTGCAAGCAAGAAGCAATATAGATATATGATGGCCATTTTACATGGTGATAAAGGTGGAACCTCTGCTCGTGGAGATAAGGTTCCTAAGTCTGTTGCTGGTAAATACGCCGCTGGCGGAGGAGCTGCAAAAGATGCTCCCGAAAGCAAAGGCAAAGAACACGAAGGTGGAAAGTGGGGCGAAAAAGGCCACGCTGCTGATAAGAAGAAGGTAGACTCAAAGCGCTCAGAGCGCAAGTCTGATAAAAAAGCCCGTAAAACTAAGGGTAAAGAAAGAAAAGCATCTCTCCATAAGGCTTTTGGGGACTTTATAAAGGCTCAAAACAACCGTGGAGCTGGATGTCTAGTTATTAACAAGGATGGACAGATCCTACTAGGTAAAAGAAGCGATACCGGCAAGTGGGCTACACCAGGTGGTCATGTTGAGGATGGAGAATCCTATGATGTGGGTGCTATGCGTGAGCTAAGAGAAGAAACCGGACTAATTGGTAAGGAGCCTAAAGAGATCCATAGTGGTACATACTGTGGATTTGATAGTAAGACCTACCTTGTGAAGTCATTCCGAGGTAAACTCAAAAGTAATGGAGAGATGCTTTCTCTAAAATTCTTTGATGTCCCTGATGTTCCTTGGGAGAAACTTACAGACTACACTAAAGATGCTATGGCCAACTATATAGCTGAGAAACTTAAGAAAAACAAGAACTTAGAACTTTTACTAGCTGATGATGAGTTACAAAAGAACATCATGCGCGGTGGCAAGAATAGCCACATAGAGTTTGATGTGACCCATGGTGATGCCTTATCTCTAGTAGGTAATGGTACCTTCAGGATGCTACGTAATGCTGTAGAGGGCATGGATGACGAGGACTTCAGAGATGTTGGCTTCGATAACTACAAACTCACTATTCGCAAGCATATGAATGATGTCTACTCTGGCCGAATTACTGATGGTCATAAGCAAATACACCAATTCACCAATAAGTCTCTTCCTCAGATAGCTGCAGAGCTTATGAGCATCTTCGAGTGGTATCTACCTGAAGATGAAGAGGAATTGAATATTCTTGCTGAAGAAGATCTCAATGATGATGCTATCGAAGGCGGACTCAATGCCCTAGTGGACAAGTACCGCAAGGGCAACATTGCTGATATGTATCATGAAATGGAAAATATCCGAGAAGAGATTCGCCATGGTAATGCAGTAGATTTACAGCAAGTTGAGCAGAAGATGATGCAGCTATTTGATAAGCTAGAAAGCAACCTGCACGATCACAATGAAATGCACAATAAACTATGCAATGATTCGGGTGATTCTATAGATGCTTTAGAAGCTAAGCTGCTAGAACTACAGGGTAAAGTGGATAAGCTAAACAGTGCTCCTACCACGATCCATGCAGTTCAAACCCAGCCTACAGACTCCGCTAAGATACACAGCCACAATTACCCATACTTAACTAAGCCCAAAATAGTTATCACTCCTGATGGCAGAATCAGTATCACTTTTGCTGATGACTGGACCCATATGGAACGAGGCGACTTCCTACAAGACGTTAAGGCAAAGGTAATCGCTAAGAAGGATAAGTAATGCTTAATCCTGACATGGAGTTACAACAGCTCCGATGGCGTCTTACAGGTAGAGGCGAAATCCCAGAAGAATTCATAGACAGTATAGTAGATGCAGCAGCAGAAGATATCAATAATGCTATCTTAGATGCCGTATCGTCCACTATGACTGAGGCTGTTGAATATGCTGATGGATTAGGTGCTTACGAATTTGGGGACGATATAGACATACATGAGCATGGTGGGATCTATCAGATAGTCACTAGATCGGGTCGAACAGACTACTCTACTCCTGAAAAGCAGATGCGTGATATACTCTTAAGGAATGCTAAGACTTCTAAGGACGGTAGCCGATACAAGGTGGTGCCTGTTGGAGGTAAGTCTAGCGGAAACGGTGTCAAGAGTATATTCCAGGACCAGGTAGTTAGGCAGAGTATGATAGCTGAAGCCAGAGAGTCTATTCAGAATGAATTAGCAACTTCCAGGTCTAATAAGACTGGAGCTATGGTTGATAACTTCAGGAAGATGCTGGGGAGACATAGAACAACAAGGGCTGGATTCAACTCAGCTAAATCAACTAAGAGTTCTACTGCAAAAACCACTGATCCAGTTTTCAGGACAGTAACTAGCAAGCAAGATCCTACCAGTAGTTGGGTACTTCCAGCTAAAGATATGGATTTAACAGATTTTCTTAGAGATATCAATGGAGCACTCGCTGATAACATAGTGAAAACTGTTACAATGATAATACAAGGTTATGAAAGGATAGGCTAATGCAGATATTAACTCAAGTGGCGTTACAACGCCTATTACAAGCAGGTATTAAAGCTATCAAAGCTGATCTCACTATATTGGATCAAGTTTTCTATGGATACACTTGCCCACCTATGGATGTGAGCTACGGGCAAGCATATGTAGACAATATCAAGACTTGGTTCTCTCAGACCAAGATTCCTGTTGTACAAGCATGGGGTTACAACCCAGAGATCATGCCAATGATAAGTGTGCATCTAGGCAGCGAATCTGAAGATGAAGGTAGAGCAGCCTTTGGTGACTTCCTAGGAGCAAACCCAGATTCAGCAGATGCTGAGACTGGAGTAAATGTATTTAACATAAGCTTGGACATAGGATTACATACCAGCAAGAATGGTGATGAAGTACTATGGCTCTACTATATAACATCTTACATCCTCTTTAAGAATAAGAGGTTAGCTGAGTATCTAGGCCTACAACAGCAGACTTTTAGTGCTACAGAGTATAGTAAACAGAGTCAGTATATGACTGACAACATCTGGACTAGATGGATAAGGTTCAGCTGTACAGTGCAGAATATGTGGTTTGGTGAACCGTTTATAACGATAGATGATTTGATACTTAATGTCGATGAAGAGCCTGTAAATAATGATCAGCCATTACCATTACCACCTATTATTATATAATTAACAAAGCATGGAGAAGTAAAATGTCCGAAGAAGTAAAGATTAAGAAGAAGCAGAGGCGTCGTCCAGATCCAGCTACAATGGCTGAGATCAAGAAGACACAAGATAAGAAGAGGGAAGAGGTTGCAGTCAATGCTCCAGCAAAGCCAGATGCTCCGTCCAATGAAGCTATTTCCTATGAACAATGGTGGATGATAGCTAATAGGAAAATAAAGTTAAAGCCCTGGCTAAAAGAAGTCATGTTTGTAGATTTTAAAGCACGTGGTGCTGGTAAAATGGAGACTGAAAAGAAGTATAATGAGTTACTTCGACTATTTGGATACCAGATATAAGGTTTAGCTCATTACCCGTGCTATAATAATTAAGCGAAACACACTTTTAATACATTAAGGAGGCCGCATCTCATGGCAATCAATGTTACATTTAACGGCGCTACCATCTATAAGCCTGGAGCTTATTCCAAGACGTTGATCGATCTTGGTGGCGGCTTTGCTGTTGGACCTGCTGGTCTAATAGCTGTAATCGGTGAAGCCGATGCTGGTGCTCCAGGTGCAGCAGAAATCAACATTGCCAATAATCGGTTTAGTGCCGACCAGTTGGTAACAATCAGAAATAAGTATCGTTCAGGACCAATCGCTGATTCTGCCGCCTTCTTGTTTGCTCCAGCATCTGATGCTGCGATCCCAAGTGGTGCTCAAACAGTTTGGTACTACAAGACAAACCAGTCTACCCAAGCTACTTTAGCATTAGGTAGTTCATATGGTGATGTTGATGCTGCTGAGTATGGAATCGGTGGAAACCGTCTTACTTACACTTCAACGCTTGTTGGTGAAACTGCTCCTACAGTAACTGGTGCTGAGTTCGATGCAACTGCTATCGCTGGTGGAGAAACCTTTACATACACATCTCAAGGTGATTCAGCAACTACAAATATCTTCACTGCAACCGCAGCAGCTATTACCGTAGCACTAATGCAGACTGATCTTGACAATACGGCCAACTGGTCATTAGCTGCTCTACCTACAGACGCAACTTTTACTGCTGGCGGAACTGATGTTGCTACTACAATTACAGCAACTATGAACGCTGATGCTACTGCTAACCAAAATGGTTATGGTCGTACTTTTGAGCTTTCAGCTGGTGCTGGACTAGGTACTGTAGACGAAGCGACTAATGCAACTGTTGAGCCAAGTGTTACAGTTACTATCGATAGTAAGCGAGACGACATTCAAGAGTCTGATACTCTTGGTGGAAGCATCGTAATGACAGTTGGTAACGATGGTAGCATAAACGCTAACACAGCAGCAACAGTTACTGTTGACGCCGATAACATTATCCTTCTCGAAGATGCTGTAGCAGTGTACACTCTACCTAAGAGTTCTTACACAACTATTAAGCAGCTTGTTGATGAAATCGACCTTAAGCCAGGTTGGAATGCTACGGTCGCTGACTCTGCATTTAACCAAGCAAGCCCTGATTCGCTTGATGAAGTAGCAGCACTTGGTTGCTTATCTGCTTCTGGTACAGAGCCTGCACGTCTTAAGTCCGATGCTGATGATGTTGACTTCTTCTTCGGAAACTCAAGTCAAGCTTCAATCACTGGTCAAAGTACAACTGGTCTTCCGGACGCCGCTATCGAGACTTTCTTAGCTGGCGGAACAAAAGGAGCTACATCTCCTGCTGATATCGTTGATGCTCTAGACAAGTTTACTAAGTTCCACGTTAACTCAATTGTTCCTCTTTTCTCAAGAGACGCAACTGACGACATAGCTGATTCCTTAACGGATGCAGGCTCAACATACACAATCGACGGTATTCATCAGCTTGTGAAAACTCACATCTCGCTTATGAAGACCACAAAGCGCCGTTCTGAACGACAGGGATATCTATCTCAAAAAGCTGCATTCGCTGATTGCAAAACTAAAGCGGGTGACTTAGCTGATGGTAGACTCCAGTTATTCATACAGGACGTACGCCAAACAAGTGCTCAGGGAACGATCCAGTTCTTTCAGCCATGGGTTGGATCCTGCATGATGGCAGGCGCCCGAGGCGGAGCACCAGTTGGAGAACCTTTGACGTTCAAGTTTATGAACGCTTCTGGAATACGACATACAGCGCAACCATTGTCTACTGCTGAAGAAGATATAGTGGTCGATTTCGATCCGGATCTTCAATCTGATGAGGCTATCCAAGCTGGTATTACCTTCATGGAAAACCCACAGACAGGCGGATTCAGGATTGTAGTTGACAATACTACTTATGGTATAGATGATAACTTCGTCTTTAACCGTGCCAACGTACTATACGCAGCTGATATCGTAGCATTTAATCTACGTACACAGCTTGAGAATAGATTCGTTGGTAAGAAGAACACAATTGCTGTATCGGATGTTACATCGGCTGCGGCTTCTGCCCTTGACGCTTTCTTGTCAGCTGGAATCATCGTGTCCACACCGGATGCTGCTCCAGGATACAAGAACTTAGTAGCGAGAATCGAAGGCTCTACTATCTTTGTAGACGTTATCGTGAAGCTAGTTGAAGGTATCGACTTTGTTCTCTCTGAGATCACTGTTCAGCGAGCAACCTCTGCTTAAGACACAAAAGCATAACAATTAAAGCAGCCTGGTTCTAACGAGCCAGGCTCTTTTTTTTTAACTAGTAGTCTGATATACTAGTTATGTAACAAATTCATGGTAAGAGGGAACCGAACCCTCAATTAGGAGAATACTCATGTCAGGAAAACAATCAGCGTTCATTACGGGCGCAAACGCAAGGATCAAAATTGATGGTATAACTCTGGCTTATTGCACAGACGTTAGCTACAATATTGCAGTCCAGACCATTCCTATCGAAACAATGGGAACATACGAAGTACGAGATAACACACCAGTTTCTTATACTGTAGACGGAGCTTTCAGTATCATTCGTTATACTGCAAAAGCTGCAAACCTGGATCCAACAAATCCAGCTATAACAAATCCAGCTACAACAGGTAACGCGCCTGGAGCTATCAACATCGCTGAAGGAACATTGAATTCTCATTTGAATCCTGCTGCTTTGCTTGCGTCTGGTACTTTTGACTTGACTATCAACGAGCAACTAGCTGGTGCTACTGGTACTGGTTCAACAGATGAGAATGTCTTCGTCATTAAAGACTGTAGACTTACTCGTAGAGGCATGACGCTAAACAAGCGCGGTGTTTATGTGGATCAATATGCATTCGTTGGTGTTCTTGCTGGAGACAATGAGACTGGTACTTCATCTACTGCTCTATCTTCTTTCACTGACTTAGCTTAATCGTAAGGTAGTTTGTGGCTGGCCTTTCTAATGGAGTCTTATTAACAGGTGCGAACGCCAAGATCATTGTCAATGGTCTTACTATGGCGTTCGCAACTGATATAAGTTACCGAATCTCAGTTAGGCACGCAACTCCAAAAGTCCTGGGGATGTATGAGAACCAGGAGTTTACTCCTCTCGCTTATGATGTTACTGGAACATTCACCGTAATTCGCTACGTTAAAGATGCAGTTAATACTGCTGGTGGCGGACCTAATGGTGCTGTTAATTCTGGTAACGGTATTGGTAACTGGACAAAAGCCAGTGGTATCCTAGATGCCATTGGCGTTCCTTTTGGTGCAGGTTCTGATGAAGGAAATGCGGACAAGAGTTTTGTTCCTAGATCCCTTAATATCGGGCATCACTTTGACATCGAGATCAGACAGTTTGTTCCAGTTAAGAATTCACCTCTAGGCCCTGGTGCTGGACTTCCTTCTCTAGCATCCTCTGCTTCCAGTCCTCTTGGCTTCCTTGGGAATGTATCAGGAGCAAATGCTTCGAACTCGCTTAATCAGAATCTTAACTCTTTAGCAGGTGAAAATGCTATCCCTACAGGACAATGTGGTGTTGTTAAGTTAAAAGCTTGTAGAATAACAGAAGCAAGTTTCACAATGAGTAAGAGAAGCGCTGCTAGACAGACATTTCAATTTTACGCAAGATATGCAGACGAAGACAGCTTCACAGCTGACAAATCTGGTATCGGGCAAGATTTGGAGTAATACATGGCTTCCAGTTTTAGTTCATCAGACAATCCACTTGCTGGATTAGGCATAACAGGTAATACTGGTGGGGAGATCCTAACTGGTCTTGTAGAAGACAGTGTGATTGGTGGTGCTTTATCTGCTGCTCCAGCAAGTGAATACTTCACTGGTCCACGCTGTATTATCAAAGTGAATGGAGAACTAGCAGGTTTTGCTTTCGCTGTCTCTTGGAAGGTAGATACAGAACATCAAGAAATAAGAACTATAGATAGATGGTTACCGTGGGAGTTAGCTCCAGTTAAATTATCTGTCTCAGGTACTATGAGTATGTTTCATATTCCTGGCAAAGGTCCTTCGGCAGAACTTCTGCAAGGAGATGTCTTCTCATTCCTATTCTTCAAGTACATCTCTATAGAGATCCAGGATAGCAAGACTAAGAAGACCTTATTCAAAACAAACAGGGCTGTTGTTACCAGTAGATATCAGGATGTCAAGTCTGAAGCTATTTCTACTATTGTATTGCAGTGGAAAGCAATCAGCTTCACAGATGAAGTAGATGGAGATAAACTACAATTTCCTACTAATTATAGTAAAGTTGCCGAATAAGCCTAATGTAGGTATAATGTCTCTGTAACATTCAACAGGAGATTTTATGTACGACGCTCTTCCAAAAAAAGAAAAATCATTTACAATCAGTCAAGCGGGTTTAACCACCGGTCATAAATATGAAGGCACATTCGAAGTAATTTGCTGCCTATCTATGGGGCAGCGACATTCTGAAGCTGCTGAAAAGACTCGTCTAATGGGCGATTATGCCAACCCTGATGCAGATCTATATAGCCTTGCTACTACCCTTGCTACTCTACGGGTTCGAATCCAAGACTCCCCAGAATGGTGGAAGCAGTCAAACGGAGGCACAGATATCTTAGATGAAGAGATTATTAATCTTCTCTGGGAAAAGACTGTCGGCGCAGAAGCGGACTGGAGAAAAGAACTTAAAGACAAGGCGGAGAAAGCCCAGGGAAACGCCCCAGCGGAGAAGAGCGAGTAACGCTTTCCTCCGATACCCTCCAAATAGCTGAAATAGCTCACGATAACTGTTTCATCGTCAATACAGAAGCGAAGACTATCCAGATGTACATGGACTGGTGGTCGCAGCACTATAATCGGCCACTCAAGGATCCGATCCTCCAGACCTATACATTCGAAGAATTAATGTATGAATATCATACTAATCAGGAGCGAAAAGCTGCTCAAAACTCTGTTATAGAGCTAGATGCTGATAAAATAGAAGAGGCTAAAGAACAGGCCGATCAAGAGTGGGCTGATAAGATGGAAAAAGAAGAAGCTGAAGAATTAGCCCAGTTAATAGCAGCCAAGAAGAAAAAGGCTGCTGAGGAAGAAGCGGCTGAGAAGAAAGCGGCTGAGCAGCTAGATCCAAGCAAAGACCCTAGCAACGTCGAATGGATGGAGCAGCAAATTGAGAGAGCCAAGAAGGAAATCGGTCCTGAATTTGGCAAGGATTTGAAAGTGAGCTTTAAAGACTGATGCCTCCTAATGATTTTACAAAACGCTTCAACGTGGCTAAGAAGATTACCGACGAACTAGAACGTGGGCTCAATCGACTTAACCGTAAAGAAGAAGAAAAGCATAACATACTCAAGAAGGCTATCTCAGAGAAGAAAGCTCTTACTGATAAGTCAGAAGGCCTGACAGAAGAATACAATAATCTGGGCTCTGGTGCTTCCTCTCAGCAAACAGCGAAGTATAGTCAGAATAAATCTGCTATCGAAGCACAATTAGATAAGTCTGATTTTAAGGTAGAGAAGGCCCGAGCAAGTTTTGATCAGTCGATGGGGGCATCTAGAACTGCAGCTGTTAATAAGGCTGAACGATCTATATCTGCTGCCTATAGACCTTCTGCTATCCAAAGCGAAATTTCCCAATCTGCTAGTGGTTCCGCAGGATTCCATGCTGCATTCCAGAACAAACATTCCTATAAAGAATTAGAATCAAGAATGAACAAGGGTTATTCAGCTCTTGAACATCAAGAAAATATTGCTGGCGGTGCAGATCTAACAACGCCTGATGGCAGAAGAAGAGCTAAGTCTGCTCTTTCTGCTAGAAGTGTTGTTACCTCAGAAATGGGTCGTGATCAGGCTTCTATGGATCTCTTAAAGAGACAAGGCCGCGATCCTAGAAGTATGGAGAAGTTCTCTGCTAAAGGCATGGACCAAATTGCTGCTTACCAGGGCGCTAGAGGAATAACACAGCAGGTAGCAAGCGGCCAGCATGGTTCTATGTCTCAAGAACAGAACAAACTAGATCAGGTCGCTAAAGATGCAGCGGATGCTTTTAAAACACTTAGAGAAGCAGTGTTGGGCGGTGCAGAAAATTTAGACGAATTAAAAGATAAAGCAAAGTCTGCTGGTGATGCATTCGATAATCAGCAAGACAAAATGAAGGCAATGAGTAGCCAAGGTGTAGGTGGCGGAGCATCAGGCGGTCTTGCTATGGCAGGTAAAGCCCTTGGTGGTGTTAGTCGTATAGGTATGGCTGCCGCTGGTATTGGGCGCTATAGTGATATTACATCCAACATGGAGCGTGGTCAGAACCGAATAGGTATGGCTAACTTCCAGAACAAGAGATTTGAAGAGACACTAGCTGCAGCAGGCGGCGATTATGGTGCACAGCGTAGAATCAATGGTGGTGTGTACGAAGGTGCAATGTCCCGTGGTACTGGCATGGGCGAAAGCGAAGTTACTGCCAAAAGACTCGAGATGTATGGTCATGCAGGTCAAGTAGCAGCAACTGGTCTCGGTGTAGTAGGGAATTTGATTCCTGGGTTTGGTGCAACTAAACTTGCTGCATCGGGTGCAAAGGGTTTTGCCGGTAAAGGTAAGTCTATACTTAAAGGTGTAGCGAGTATGGGCACTGATGTTATTGATGGAGTTGCTACAGCTGCTTCATCAGGTCAATTTGCTCATCAAAATTTTGTAGATTTACAGAAAAGAAACTCTCAAACTAGAGTCGCTCTATCCTCAGCTAACCAAGCCTTAGAACGTGATTCATCACAGAATTACATCGGTGATAAACTGATGAATATGGCCGGTAGTGCTGGTGATAAACTGTGGGAAGCGCAGCGAGGTAGTGGTGGAGGAGGAAGATCCGAAGCTTGGAGACAAAGCTATGAAGGTATTGCTGGTGGAGCTGCTAGTGTTCAGGGTGCAGGTATTGGCGTTGGTGATTCTTCACCTATAAGTTTTCAGGCTCTATATGCTCAAGGAGCTAAAGGTCTAGGTACTGACTTTGGTGGCAAAGATATGGTGGCTGCAGGTCAAGTAGAAAAGAACCGCCAGATGGAAGCTCAAGAGTTTCTTACTGCTAGATCTAGATTATCCGATGTCGGTGATAAAGGCGGCAAAGGTATGGGAGATATCCTAGCCAAAGCCGTTGAGACTGGAATGGATAATTCCAAAAACATCATGCAGATGGTTAGCGCTACAGCATCCTTATCAGCAGCATCTGCTGGTATGGGTATCAACAATGTACAAGCTACATCTGGTAAGTTGAGTGCAGGTATCAGCGGTGGACTTGCTTCCGGTATGAGTAAGAACTTAGCAGTACAAGCTGCAGCTAAGTCTCAAGGTGTTCTTAATAGTGCTGCTCGTGATACAAGTATGAGTCTAGCGAATGTTATGGAATTCGCCGCGATCAATAAACATTTTAAAGGTGCCTCAGTTGATGAAAAAGCAACTATGGCTGCACTATCTGCAGATCAGCTTTCTGGTCTAACTGTAGAGAAAGCCAAGGAATATGGTCTTGGTAATGTTGTTAGATCTAAGGCAGATGTTAAGCGTCTACAAAAAGATGGACTAAAGCAACAGCTTCATTCAGTAATGAAGACATTAAATAATCCAGCAGCATTAAAAGCTGGTCTCAATGCTATTGAACAAGGTAAAGCTTTACCTAAAAATACTAGAGATGCAGTGAAGAGAGCAGGAGTTCAAGCTGGTGATCAATTTTCTGGTTCTACCTTAATCGGACAGATTGATTATGCATCTACAGGTAAAGGTCCGCCGCCACCTCCACCACCTCATGTCGATGTTAAGACTGGACAACAGAGCCCTAACGGACATGCTAATCCTGCTCCACCACCTTCTGGCCATGCAGGTGGTAAACCCAATTACACTGGATATACACAGCAAGGTACTGGAACAGGTTCCAGTAACATGGTTAACAATTCAGGTTCTCCATCACATCCTGCCTCTATAAAGAATCAAACTCAAGCAAAGATGGAACTTGAATCTTGGGTTGGTACTGATTATGCTTGGGGTGGTTACTCTGGTTCTAAGAAGGGCACACCGAAAGACGGAACATTAAATAGACATAGAAACAGTAGTGGCGGATGGTCACCTGATAATTGGGGTGGTCCAGGTATCGATTGCAGTGGCCTGACTCAAAAAATACTTGTTGGTATGGGGCATTATAAGCGTGGCTCTGCTAAAAGAGGTGTGCAAGGCATACATCAAGATATACAGTCAGGCAAGATCAAGGGTAGGACGCTTGGTAAAGATGAAAAACGTCAAGCTGGTGATATACTCATGGTTTCAGGTGGTGAAGGAACTACGGGTTATCATCACACCGCTGTTTCTGCTGGCGATGGCATGGTAATTGGCGCTGAAGGTAGTTCTGGAAAAGTAGAGAAATACAAAGAAGGTCGTTACTTTGGTAAAGCGAATAGAAAAGGCACTTACTGGTTTCGCGCTGAAATGTCTGGTGCTACCGTAGTTCAAAAAAGTGCTGGACAGGAAGTTAACCAACCTGAGTCAGTTGTCAATAAGCCTGTTGTCAATAAGCCTGTTGTCAATAAGCCTGTTCATGAGATGGATGGCCCTGCCGGTGAGATGTCTACTGGTGAAGTCCTTGGTGGAAAAGATTTTGCAGGAAGGTCTGGTGCCTATACTACTGGCGTTGCTAGCGCTGGTGCTGTTGCAGCATATGGTGCTTATAGAGGAGGCAAAGCTATAGCAGGTAAACTTTCATCTAGAACAGGTGCTAAGGCTGTTGCTGCCGTTGCTGGAAAAGCTTCCAAAATCCTAGACGCTAGCGGTAAGCCATTCGTTAAGGCGGCTGCCGGTACTGGAAAAGCTGTGCAAACTGCATCTAAGTGGGGTTCAAGACTTGCTAAATTAGGTAAATTAGGTTCGCCGCTTCTACTTGCAGATATGCTATCTGGTGGTAAGCCTATGAAGGACTATACTTACCATCCTGGCAACGATCCTTCTAAGAATCCAGCTGAAGAATGGGATGACCATATTACTCCTCAATGGAAGAAATATGAGAAGATGTCACCAGGAAAAGCTAAGGATGCGGAGAAGGAGAGATTAACAAGAGCGACTGAACATAGGTCAGAATGGGTTACTGAAAAATATGATGCTGACACAGCAAAGAATGTTTTTCCACATGATGCTCCAGATTTTAATAAGCGCCTAGCTGGGTATAAAAAAGAAAAAGATGCTAAGCCTGCCGCTGCACCAGAGATTAAAGCTGCGACTAAGCTATCTGGTAAAAAAACCTACGGCGCTCACCCAAATTCTAGACCAGCAGCACAAGCTCAAACTGACAGTGCTACTGCTGCTGTTCAGCCTTCTGCAGGTGCTGCATCGACAAGTAAAGATCTATGGGGCATGGGTAGTGATCGAGCGGCAGCGATGGCCGGTAAAGACAATGCTACTGCTGGCGCTGGTTTAGTAGAGATGGAGAAAACATGGGGTAGTGTGGACGCTGCAGGTAAAGCTTTACTTACAACATCTGGAGACCTAAAAACGATTATGGCTGATTTAAAGACTGCAGCATCTGACACTTCAAACAGTCTTCAGTTCCCTAAGGAATTTAGCGAGAACATGACTCAACTTAATGAGGCTATTAAGGGTCTAAAAGAAGTAAGTGTGCAACAGTTGAAGAGCAAGCAGAACACACTGAATGAAGATAGTAATAATAGTGATCAAGAAGGGCCAGGCTAATGGCATATCAGATAAACAATCAGAGAACTAGTCCACAAGGTGCTTTCGTTGTTTGGTCCTTTAAATTTAGGCAGAATTCCTATGCCTTCCCCAGTGATCAAGCAGCACTACGATTGGGTTGGATCTATAAGTTAACTAAATCTCTTATATCTATTAGCACAAATAAGACAAAATCTGCTCCAGCGGGTTCTTTTGAAATTAGACTAGCCCCTACTGCTAACTGGGTAGCAAGGCTTACTCCAGGTAGCTGGTGTTGCATACTAATGACCAAGGATGTAGAGCTTGACTTAGGTAATATTCTATCTGCTAAAGCGGAGAAGACTTCATTAAAGATGTTCGGCCGAATTACTGATGTCAGGGTAGCTGTAGAAGTTGATGCTGCTACAGGAGCTAGGCGCACTGAGTATGTTGTAACCGGAAAAGACTGGGGAGTAGCTTTTGAAAGTAATCTTTATATAGATGAGATTGCTAGAAACGAATTCTTAACAGCCGATGGTGAAGAAGCAAGCGCTGTAGGTACAGCTGCAAAGATCTTCTTTGATAAAAAGACAAGGGGATGGTTAGAAAAAGAAGGACTTTCAGTGCCGACTTCTACAGTCAATGTAAAGGCATTACTTTCTACATGGGGTCAGCCGGTCAAAAATTTACAAGAAGCTGCCGATAATCTGTCTATAGGTGTAACTGATGGTTTCACACTGACTAGTGGTACCTTTAAATTTCCACCTCAAGTACTTAGTTATTTACACTTCGATACTTCTCCACCTTCGGGCACTGCACCTAGTTTCGCTGTAGCTGATAATATATCTTGGTATACTGGGAGATTGTCAAAATCTGATGGAGTCTTTAATCCAGACAATGCAGCACAAGGATTGGGTGCAGCACTGGCTGCAGGATTATCAACTACAGCGATACAAGGGGAAGTCTACGAAGAAATCGAGGAAGCAGGAGGATATCCCGATCCTAAGTCTACTTTAGGATCACATCCTATCTGGCAAATAATGTTAGACAACAGTAACTTTGTTCTTAATGAAATGCTTACCGATTTACGTTTCGAAGGCGATACCCCTAGATTAGCTATATATAAAAGAATACGCCCATTTGTTATGACAGAAGAATTTGATGGAAGTGACGAAGAAGGCGTGAAGGACAAGATATCCCTATATAAGAACGTTAGAACTTTTAAGATACCTCTTGGTAATGTAATAAATATACAAGCTGGCACAAACTACGATCAATTAAGAAATTTCATTGAAGTTAGATCTGTATCTTCTGGATTAGTTACTGGTACACTCAGTAATCAAATGAAAATAGATGCACAGGTTGTAGATAGACATTCGATTACTAGAAGCGGTTTTAAACCAGGCATATATAATACTTCTTTTATGCCATTTAATGCTAGTAAAACAGACGGGGTTCAAATAGATGAATTTGTTGCTTGGAAGTACTTATTAGCTCAATGGCACTTTAATACATATGCTCAGCTTAACGGCCAGGTAAGTTTCCTTGGCCAGAATACATTTATTGGTGTGGGAGATAACCTCAGGATATCTAGCAAGATATTAGGACCTTCAGGTAACTTCAATGAAGAGCAACTTGCAATGCAAGATGGTAAAGGCGGACAAAATAGTGCCGATAAAACTTTCTTAACATGTCATGTTGAAAGCTTATCTCATTCATTCACTGTAAAGCCCAATGGCACC
>Ga0307377_10002577_pt1 | contig 21267 bp, 11 predicted proteins | sample TR3MG_FD_202535 | JGI IMG/M metagenome (GOLD analysis project Ga0307377, IMG submission 202535) | Soil microbial communities from Risofladan, Vaasa, Finland - TR-3 | ecosystem: Environmental > Terrestrial > Soil > Coastal area > Acid sulfate soil | place: Finland: Risofladan, Vaasa | collected...
GGGGATTCCGGCAAGCTCGGCCGACAAGGTCGTTGATGCCCGTGGTCTTTTGCTGCTGCCGGGCGGAATCGACGCCCACACGCATCTCGATATGCCGTTTGGCGGCTCGCAGTCGGCCGACGATTTTTTGACTGGGACGCGCGCGGCGGCAATTGGCGGAACGACGACGATTGTCGACTTCGCCATTCAGGCACGCGGTACAAAGATGCGCTCGGCTCTCGAGACCTGGTGGAAGAAGGCCGAAGGGAAGGCCTGCATTGACTATGGGCTGCACATGATCGTGACCGATCTGGGCGAAGCGGGTCTGGAAGACATGGACGATCTTGTGCGCGAAGGCGTGGCCAGCTTCAAGCTTTTCATGGCTTATCCCAATGTGTTTATGGTTGACGATGCCACCATTTTCAAGGCGCTGCAGCAGACGGCGAAGAACGGTGCGCTGATTTGCATGCATGCGGAGAATGGGTCTGTAATAGATGTCATCGTGCAGCAGGCGCTGGCCGAGGGAAAGACCGCGCCTATCTATCATGGACTGACGCGGCCCACGAAGGCCGAAGCGGAAGCGGTACATCGCTCGATTGCCATGGCGGAGATGGCTGGCGTGCCGATCTACATTGTGCACCTCTCGAGCGAGGAAGCACTGAACCAAGTGCGCGAAGCGCGCGACCGCGGCCTACCTGCCTTTGCCGAGACCTGTCCGCAATACTTGCTGCTCTCGCTTGAGGACGTTGCCGACAAGGGCTGGGAGGGCGCGAAATACGTTTTCACTCCGCCGCTGCGCGAACGCAAGAACCAGGGCGCGCTCTGGGCGGGTCTGCGTAAGGACAATCTACAGGTCGTCTCGACCGACCATTGTCCATTCTGTTTTGCGGATCAAAAGGCGCTTGGTAAGGACGATTTCACCAAAATCCCGAATGGTGGTCCCGGTATTGAAAACCGGCTGCAACTGCTGCATCATCACGGCGTGGGCAAAGGCAATTTCTCGATTAACCGATTTGTCGAGCTTGTATCCACTGCGCCCGCACGCATCTTTGGCATGTACCCGAAGAAGGGCGTACTGGCCGCAGGCAGCGATGCGGACCTGGTGCTGTGGGATCGAGCCGAAGAGTACACGATCTCGGCCGCAACGCATCATATGCGTGTGGACTACTCGATGTTCGAGGGCTTTCACGTACGCGGCAATGCGCGCGACGTTTACTCACGTGGCGAATTGATTGTTTCCGGCGGCAAATTTATCGGGAAGCCGGGGCGCGGCAACTATCTGCGCCGTGAGGCACGCGGCGGGGCTTGGAAGTAAGCAGACTACGCTGGAGTGTTTCTAATCCATTTTTAGAACGACGACACGGAGGAGGTCCCGTGAGCGTTAACGATCCGTCTCTATCTAATCGCGACCTGGCCCCAACCACGCGAGCACAGCGCACCTGGGGCTTCTACAATTACACCGCGCTGTGGTTCTCCATGTGCATGGAGATCACTACCTATCAGCTTGCTTCGTCACTGATTGCCAAGGGCATGGACTGGAGGCAGGCACTTGGGACGGTATTGCTGGGAAATCTGATTGTGCTGGTTCCCATGCTGCTGAACGCGCACGCGGGCGCCAAGTACGGCATTCCCTTTCCTGTATTTATTCGTGCGCCCTTTGGCGTACGCGGCGCGAACCTGGCTGCCATTCTGCGCGCCATTGTTGCGTGCGGATGGTTCGGTATTCAGACGTGGATCGGAGGAACTGCAATTCACGCGATGCTGGCTGTGATTTGGCCCGCGACCGCAGACAACAGCGGCATTCTGTGGGTCTGTTTTCTCGGTTTCTGGCTGCTCAACATGGTAGTAGTTTGGCGCGGAGTGGAATCCATCCGTCATCTGCAAGCTTTCGGAGCACCATTCATGTTTGTGATGGCGGCGGCGCTGCTGATCTGGGTGCGCATCAAGGCCGGCAGTTGGGGCACGATGCTTTCTACGCCCAGCCAATTCCACTCGACAGGCGAGTTTCTTTCGGTCTTCTTTCCTTCGCTCACGGCGATGGTTGGTTACTGGGCCACGCTCGCGCTCAACATACCCGACTTTACACGCTACTCGAAATCGCAGAGCGCGCAATCGTGGGGGCAGGCATTCGGACTGCCGGTAGCCATGGTGCTGTATACATTTGTTGGCATCTCAGTCACCTCCGCGTCCGCGGTTCTATTCGGCCACCCCATCTGGAATCCAATCCTGCTGATCGGTGCATTTCATCAACCAGTTGTGGCCTTCATCGCGCTTATCGCAATCCTGGTGGCCACGCTGAACGTAAACATCGGAGCGAACGTCGTCTCGCCCTCGAACGACTTCTCCAACCTTTATCCGCGGCTCATTAGTTTTCGGACCGGCGGCCTCATCACCGGCTTTCTTGGCTTGGCGATGTGTCCGTGGAAACTGCTGGCGACTCCGGACGCGTATATCTTTGGTTGGCTGGTGGGCTACTCGGGGCTGCTAGGGCCTGTGGCTGGCATCATGGTTGCGGATTATTTTCTGATTCGCAAGACCGAGCTCGACGTGAACTCGCTCTATCATCGCGAAGGCGCTTACTACTATACCAAGGGGATCAATCCGCGAGCCATTGCTGCGCTGGTATTGGGCGTAACCATTGCGCTCATTGGCCTTGCTGTCGAGCCGCTACATTTTCTCTACGACTACGCGTGGTTCGTGGGCTTCTTCACGTCGGGCATGGTCTATATAGCGCTGATGAGGATCTCCGTGCCGGCGAGCTATACCGAGGACGCGGAAGAGGCCGCATAAGAACGAAATTAGATTGGGAAATACTTAGAGCCAACGAGCTAAGAGGCGCCCTATGCCTCAACCAGCGCATCCGCGATCGCAAGACTCTCATCGAGCGCCGCGATTCCCAGATCGAGTTCTTCCCTGGTGATAATCAGCGGCGGCGCGATGACGAAGTGGCTGACCCATGCCTGTAGTGAAACACCCTGGGTCATCATCTTCGCCGCGATCTGATCAACAACGAGCGGCTTGCCTTCCACCTTATCGCGCATGGTGTTGAAGAGTTGCTTGGTCTTGCGGTTCTTTACGATCTCGACGGCGAAGAACAGACCGAGGCCGCGCACGTCGCCGACGGAAGGATGCTTTGCCTTCAGAGCTTCAAGCTTTTCGCGCACATAGGGCTCCAGCTCAGCCGCGCGCTCCACGAGCTTCAAACGCTGCATCTCCTCTATGGTGGCAACGGCTGGGCCGAGTGTGAGCGGGTGGGCCTCGTACGTATGGCCGTGCGAGAAATAGTGGTCTTCGAAGTAGTCGGCGATTTTGGTTGTGGTGGCGCAAAGGCCTAGCGGCACATAGGCCGAGGTGATGCCTTTGGCAGTGACCAAGATGTCTGGCTTCACATTCCAGTGGTCGATGGAAAACCACTTGCCGGTGCGGCCCCAGCCCGCCATCACTTCGTCGGCAATCAGCAGCACGCCGTGGCGGTCGCAGATTTCGCGCAGGCGCGGAAAATACTCGGGCGGCGGAACCAGAACGCCGTTGGTACCCACCACCGGCTCCACAATAATGGCCGCTACGTCGCTCTCATTGCGGATCATGTGCTCGATGTAGTCGGCGCACGCAATGTTGCAGGTGGGGTAGGTGTGCTTGATTGGGCAGTCGTAACAGTTCACTTCGGGCGCAAAGACAACTCCGGCGCCCTTGCCTGCCGGCTCCATGGCCCAGCGGCGCGGGTCGCCGGTGGCCGCGATGGAACCCATAGTCGAGCCATGGTAAGAACGGTAGCGGGAGATGATCTTGGTCTTGCCGGTAACCATACGGGCGACTTTGAAGGCGGCTTCGTTCGCCTCGGTGCCGCTGGTGGCAAAGAAAAATTTATTCAGGCCCTCGGGAAGCACCTCTAGCAGTTTTGCGCTCAGGCGTGCGCGCGCCTCGGTGGCATAGCCTGGCGTCACATACGCTAGTTCACGTGCCTGTTCCGCAATCGCCTCGACCACGCGCGCATTTTTGTGGCCAAGGTTCACGCACATCAGTTGCGCGGAAAGATCGAGATAGCGGCGCCCAGCGCCATCGGTAAACCAGCAGCCTTCAGCATCGGCAACATGCAGCGGCTTCCAGCTCTTCTGGAATCGCCAGGTGCCGTAGTTGGTCTGCCTGGTGATGGTGGAGATTTGCTCGGACGTCAGCGGGATCGAAGGGGAATTCTTGCTCATTATCGCGCCCTCCCATAGGGATGTTTACACATCCTATCATCGCAATCGTACACTTCAACCGAGCTCCCATAGTCGATCTCTCATGGTCACCAACGCGTTGAGAGGATTGTGCAGCGGAGGAACAACGCGTCGGAGTAGCGTTCGGGCTGGAGCGTACACGCCCTACACCAGCGCCTGTAGGGGGGCACATCCGTCTTGTGGTCGGACGTTTAGAGACTGCGCACATCATTACAGGCGGGTTTGACACTCAGAACCGCGTCTCGATCCTCGCGGCGGACCTTCCAGTGCCCTTAGGAGCCAGAGAGCCCGGTAAGCCGCAGGAATTTCAAGGTCAATGCATAACCTCCATCTCCCATTTCTCGATTTGTACAGGGGAATACTTTTTGAATGAGTCTCCACCTTTTGGATGAGTCCCAAGTCATGCGAAATCATGTATGTTTATGAAGTTCCACTGCCTGGAGGCCCATGTTCACGTTAGTTCCCCGTAATCGCTCGGCTTTTCCGTTTTCAAGTTCGCGGATATTCATTTCTTCCATTGGCAGGCATCGCCACATTGTGGGGAAAGCTGCGTTTGGCCGGTTGACTGCGGGTGCGATTTGTTGCGCTTTGGCTCTAGGGGCCGGGTCGACCTGGTGCAGGGCACAGTCCACCACGCCAGACTCGCATACAGCCGATACGCAGTCGGACAGGCCTGCCGAGGGAGGTCAGGCGCCCGCCGTCGGGGGCGTGAATACGGGTGGCGCGCACCCAGCGGTTCTCGACGCGGAACACAGGCCGATTACCGCCGGCGACTTTGTGAAGGACGGTCCAGTTCTGTTCAAGGACATTGCCCGGCAAGCTGGCCTGACCACGTGGAAGCATGTGATGGGCACGCCGGAGAAGAAATTCATTATCGAAGCCAACGGCTCTGGCGTGGGCTTGCTAGATTACGACAACGACGGCTGGATGGATATCTATCTCGTAAACGGGTCAACGTACGATGCGGTTTCCGGCAAGGTGATTGCTCCCAAGGCCGCACTGTTCCACAACAACCACGATGGGACGTTTACGAATGTGGCGGAGAAGGCGGGCGTTACCAACGACCGCTGGGGTTTCGGTGTGGCTATTGCGGACTATGACAACGACGGCTGGCCGGATATCTACGTTTCGAATTTCGGCAAGAACCGGCTCTACCATAACAATCACGATGGAACATTTACCGATGTGGCGGAGAAGGCCGGCGTTGCCCTGGGTAACTGGTCGACCGGGGCCACGTGGGGAGACTATGACGGCGATGGACGGCTGGACCTGTTTGTCCCGGGATACATTCATTACGACATGGCGAACCCGCCAGCTTCAGGCGGTAAAGGTGTTGCTTACAGCTTTTGTCAGTTCCGCGGAGAGAACGTGATGTGTGGGCCGCGCGGCCTTAAGGGCGAACCAGACCACTTGTTCCACAACAACGGCGACGGAACATTTACGGATGTGAGCGAAAAGGCGGGCGTTGGCGACAAGAGCGGTTACTACGGCCTCACGTCGGTCTTTGTCGATGTGGATGACGACGGCAAGCCCGACCTTCTTGTGGGGGATGACTCGACGCCGAACTACCTATATCACAACAAGGGCGACGGGACCTTCGAAGATATCAGCTACGATTCTGGATTTGCGCTGAATGAAAATGGAAGGGAAACCGCAACGATGGGCATTGCCGCAGGTGACTTCCAGAATAACGGCAAGATTGATCTGCTGAATACTACATTCTCTGACGATTACGACCCTCTGTACCATAACGATGGAGACTCTAACTTCACCGACATCAGCTATCAAATGGGAATTGCCAAAATCACGGTTCCCTTTCTCGGTTGGGGCACGGCTTTTCTCGATTACGACAACGACGGTTGGAAGGACGTGATGATGGCCAACGGGCATGTTTATCCGGTCGTTGACCGTATGCCTTGGGGCACGTCCTATGCGCAACGGCCTCTGCTGTTTCACAATATTGACGGCAAGCATTTCGATCTGATGCCGGCAGTGGAAGGAACGGCGCTGGCCCAGACTTATGTTGGCCGTGGCCTGGCTGTGGGCGACCTGTTCAACGATGGCAAGATCGACGCGGTGATCAATGTGATGGATGGGGTTCCGGCGCTGCTGCGCAATGTCTCGACGGACAATCATCACTGGATCGAGATCAAGCTTGTTGGCGGCGCGAAGAGTCCTCGGGACGCTGTTGGCGCCACCATTTACCTTACAGCCGACAAGATGCGCCAGCGGGGAGACGTCCTCTCTGGCGGTAGCTTTGCTTCGACAAACGATCCGCGCGTGCATTTTGGACTTGGCGATGCGACTGTCATCGACGAGATTGAAGTGCATTGGCCGAGTGGCGCGAAAGAGCGCTTTCCGGCTCCGCAGATCGATCATATCGTGACCCTGACAGAAGGCCAGGGAACGAAGTTCTAGACCGTACGTTCAAGGTCTCATTGTTCATTTGTGGGAGAAGAATCTTCTCCATTGATCGCTGGAGGCAAGACGCTGTGAAGAAGCATCGAATTGCAATCGAGTTGAACCGCGCTCGCCGCTCCGACCGAACTCTTCGTTCTATCGGCAGCGTTGTGCTTGCGGTTGCGGTGGTCGGCAGTTTCATGGTCTGGCGCGGGGAGCCCGCCTCTGCAACGAGCGAGGAGGCGGCTGCCGCGGTGCAGCGAAGCCAGTACAGCAAGACGGTCAGCGAACACTACAATTTCCGATTCGGAGCGGGTGAGCCGTTCTTGCCCTCCAATGCCACTACCGATACTGGTGAATTCATCGATCCAGCGAGCTTTCCAACAGCACAGTACTGCGGCCACTGCCACCAGGAGGCATATGCACAGTGGCGCCAGTCGGCGCACGCAAACTCCTTCCGCGCTCCCTGGTACATCAAGAATGTCAACATCCTTATCAATGGAAAAGGAATCGAGTTTGCACGCCACTGCGAAGGGTGTCACAATCCCATCGCTTTGACTTCTGGTGCGATGACCGAGGAGTCTCCCGTAAATCGCAAATTCGATGAGGACGGTATTACCTGCTCTGTGTGCCATGCGATCCAGAAGGTCGACACGCGTGGCACCGGGAGTTATGTGCTGGGTCAGCCGGCAGTGATGGTCGATGAGAACGGCAAGCCGGTGTATGGCAAAGTTTCGGACAAAGAGATATTGGCGCATCTCGATCGCCACAGCAAAGCGGTGATGAAGGATTTCTATCGGACAAGCGAATTCTGTTCTGCATGCCACAAGGCAGCGCTCCCCCGGGAGTTGAACGATTACAAGTGGCAGCGTGCATTCTTTCTTTACGACGAGTGGCAATTATCTTCATTTGCCAAGCAATCTCCGCTCCCGTTTTATGTCAAGGATCAGGTTTCGACCTGTCAGACCTGCCACATGAAACGAGAAGAGACTAAGTTGCCGGACTTTGGAGTCGAGGAAGGGAAGTTGGCTTCGCATCGGTGGCTTGGGGCCAATACCGTTCTTGCAAAGTATTACGGATACGATGAGCAACTGGAGAAGACGATCGCCTTTTTGCGCAGCGGAGCACTGAATGTAGACATCTTTGGAATCGAACGGAATGGCGGCAAGATGGTTGCGCCGCTGGGCCTTGAGACATTCGATATTGCTCCTGGGGACGTGCTGACAGTGTCAGTTGTGATCCAAAATAAGGGCATCGGTCATAGCCTTGTTCCGGAGCAGCGCGACTTCTACGAGAGTTGGGTTGAGTTCGATGCGAAAGACGCGGCGGGCCACTGGCTGACGCATTCAGGGGCGCTAGAGCCCGGGGGCACACTTGATCCTCGAGCGCATAGCTTTACGAATCGCCTTGTAAATGCTCAAGGTAGGTTGAACGATCTCCACCAGGTCTGGGATACCAGGGTTGTTCCATATAACAACACCGTACAGTCAGGCCGCTCCCAGATCGTGCGCTATGAGTTCAAAGTGCCCACGGATGCGGTCGGTCCGATCACAATTACAGCAAAAGTCAACTATCGCCGATTCAATCAGCACTTCATGGATTTCGGAATGGGCGCGCATTATGAAATGCCGGTGGTGGAGATGGCAGCGCGCAGCCGAACGCTCCGGTTTGGTCAAAATGCTGTGGAAGAGCCATATTCAGGCGACAACAAGGACTGGATGCGTTGGAATAACTACGGCATCGCCATGCTCGATGCGCAACAGTACGCTGAAAGCGAGCTCGCTTTTGAACACGTCGCGGCGCTGCGTCCGGACTATGCCGACGCATTCACAAATGAGGGGATCGTGAGCTTCCAATGGGAGCGCTACGATGCCGCGCGAAGGAGCCTGGAAAAGGCCCTTCAACTAGCTCCACACAATGCGCGCGCTCTCTACTACCTGGCGCTGGTGGAGCGCACTCAAGGAAATTTAGAGGCGGCCATCAACGATCTTCGCGAGGTGACGACACAGTTTCCACGTTCGCGCGATGGTCACCGTGAACTTGGTTTCTCGTTCTATCAACTGCACAGATATGCCGAGGCACGGGCTGAATACGAAATGCTGCAGTCGATAGATCCCGACGATCTGGCGGCGCACTATATTCTCTCGATCGTATATCGCCGGCTGGGCATGAAGGAGGAAGCCAGACGCGAGGCAAAAGCCTTTGCGGATCAGAAGGACGATCCAACGGCCAGCACATACGCGTTGGAATTTCTGCGCAAACATCCTGATATTGCTTCGGAAAGTGTGCCGTGGCATACGCACAGCAACTTGCCTGCAAAGGCCTCCGTGGGTGGTGGAGGAGGTTATCAATGAGGTTGTGGTGGTTTGCCTGTGCCACACTCATGGTTTGCCAGACTATTAGTTTTGCTGCTTCGGCGAGCCAGCGGGAACGAGGTGCGTCAATTTTTGTCGAGAGTGGTTGCCTGCACTGTCACTCTATTCGTAATAGGGGCGGCCACCGGGGACCAGACCTTTCCGGCGTCGGCAGGAGGCTTTCAAAAAGGCGGATTCGGCGGCAAATTCTTGAAGGCAGCAAGGTGATGCCGGCTTTCAGAGATGATCTGCAGCCCACGGAGTTGGCGGACCTGATCACCTATCTGCGATCCTGCAGGGATAAAAGGTGATTACTACGGGGCCGCATGAAGCAGTTTAGGCCGTGGGCGAATGAGACATTCGGTGGAGGCTTGGCATGTGGAATCATGGGCTCGATGATGGTTTCAGCTTTTCTGCTCGGTGTATGATTCTCGTGTGCATCACCGCATTGCTTCAATGCGCAACATTAGCCGCGTGTGCAGAACGGTTTGAATTCCGACTGCGGGGACTTGTCACGCTCTCATGATCCAGAATCATGGCAAGTCGATGGCTGGAGCGGTAGAGGTTGTCTCGCCGTTCCGATGGCGGTATGGAGTCGGGGTGAAGGCTGCGATCTGTAATCTTCTTGGAACCGCGCTGCTGCTGAGCTGCGGGTATTCCGGCCAAGCTCTGGAGCCTTCCAGTTCGCTTGCTAACTACGGTCGCCAGACATGGGTGATGGAGAATGGGCTGCCGCAGAACACGGTGCAGGCGCTGCTCCAGACACGGAATGGCTTTGTGTGGCTTGGAACCGAGGCAGGGCTGGTGCGTTTTGACGGCAATGGATTTGCGGTTTTCGATCGCAGTTCGAGCCCGGCGCTTCCCGGCAACGATGTTCGCTGCCTAGTGGAGACGCCAGACGGCGCACTCTGGATAGGAACCGGTGACGGGCTTGCTCGGTGGAAAGACGGCTCTGTGACAACGTTCACCACGAACGACGGGCTGCAAGCGAATGAGATTCAAGCATTGGGTAAATCTTCGGAAGGCGTCCTTTGGGTACAAACGGCACAGGGAACGGCGCGGTTAGATGGACAGCGGTTCGTTGCCGATTCATCAATGAATGCAGCATCGGGTGGTATGAAGGATTCACTGGCGCTGTCTGCGTTTGGCCAGCGTCTTGTGGGGTCGCTTCCGAATGGGTTAACTGCCTTCGCCAGCACGAATGAGCTGACGGTGAAACGCGGGAGTGTCATCGTCGAACGGCTGGCAGCTGGCCATGATATTCCCGGGACGCGCATTCAGACGTTGTTTGCCGACCGAGAGGGCAGTCTGTGGATCGGGACCAATGGAGGGCTGGCCAGGCTGGCTAGGGGCAAGCTACAACTGCTTCCGGTTACCGATCCACTGGCGTCAGCGTCAGTACTGGCGGTGATGGAAGACCACGAAGGCAATCTATGGGTGGGGACAGAGACCGACGGGCTGCACATCTTGCGCGACCAGCGCTTTCGTACCATCGACGTGCGGGAGGGCCTCTCCAGTGACGCCACGACGACCGTAGTAGAGGACCGTGCGGGCTCGATCTGGGTTGGCACAAGTGGAAGTGGTCTGAACGCACTTCAGCGAAGCAGCGGGAGGGTCAGCACTGCGCGCCACTACTCAACTCGCAACGGCCTGTTGAGCGACGTGATCCTATCTTTGGCCTCGGCGGCCAACGGCGACCTCTGGGTGGGAACACCGGATGGATTGAATCGAATTCGTGGCGGCTCGATCACCGCCTTTACCTCGGCGGACGGATTGCCCGACGATTTTATCCGGTCCCTGTTTGCGGATGCAGATGGGTCGCTTTGGATTGGCACCCGACGCGGATTGACGCACTGGCGAACCGACACTGGCCGGTCAGGCGCCGGAGGCTCGGGCATGCACATGGAGACGTTTACGCGGGCGAACGGGTTGGGAAGCGATCTTGTTGGCGCTATGGTTCGCGACTCTCATGGAGAGATGTGGGTTGCTACATTTGCAGGCCTGTCGCGGTTGCGCGGAACCAAGATCGACAATTACACGACCGCGAACGGACTCTCAAGCAATGTTGTTACGGCACTTTTGCCGCAGGGTAACGGCATGCTGCTGATCGGCACGCAGGATAGAGGGTGGGACGTCTGGGATGGGCGACGTTTTTCAGTGGTCGCTGATCGCTTGGATCAGTCCGCCATTCACGCGATTCTGGACGATCGTGCCGGCCATCTTTGGTTTGCCACAGGAAATGGGATCGCGCGCTGCGATGTGAGCGGCGCAGGAGTTGAACGGCCGGAGTGCATTGAATTCGGCACCGCAGATGGGTTGCGCAGCCGGGAGACTGCGACGAACAGCCACCCAGGGGCATGGAGATCGCGAGACGGGCACCTTTGGTTTGCCACCCCCAAGGGTCTGGTAGAGGTAGACCCGGCACATTTTCCGGTGAATACCATTCCTCCTCCAGTTGTGCTGGAGCGTTTTATTGTTGACGATGTGGTTCAGCCGCAGGGCGACATTGACTCTCAGGTGCGCATTCCCGCCGGTCATGTTCATTTCCAGTTTGATTACGCGGGGCTGAGCTTTACTGCGCCGCAGAAGGTGCGGTACCGCTACAAGCTCGAGGGATTTGATCGAAACTGGACAGAAGCGGGTGCACGGCGCTCGGCTTATTACACCAATATTCCTCCGGGCAGCTACACGTTTCGCGTGCAGGCGGCCAACAATGACGGAGTGTGGAGCACCTCGGGTGCGCTGATGAGGTTTGAGCTTCGGCGCCACTTCTACCAGACTGTCTGGTTCTATTCCCTGCTGGTTCTTGCAGCCGCGGGGATTCTGACGCTGTTCTTGCGGCAAAGGCTCCGCCACGCCGAACGCGAGTTCAGCGCGGTACTCGACGAGCGCAATCGCATTGCGCGCGAGATCCACGACACGCTGGCGCAGGGATATGTGGGCATTTCCGTTCAACTGGAGGTAGTTGCGGAATTGCTGCGGCAGCACAAGGGAGAGCAGGCGGCGAAGCAATTGGAAGTGACTAGTGGCTACGTTCGCGAGGGGCTCGCCGACGCGCGGCAGTCTATCTGGGCGCTGCGCTCTCAGGACTCAGGGGAAACAACGCTGCCAGTGCGTCTGCGTCGGATGGTGGAGGCCGTCGAGGGCAGCGGCGTGGATGCGCGATTCAGCATTCACGGCGCATACAGGCCACTTCCATGGGTTGCAGAACGCGAAATTCTGCGCATTGCCCAGGAGGCGATTAGCAATGTCAAGAGGCATGCACAGGCAAGCAGTCTGTTCGTGCAGTTGGAATACAGGCCGGGCGAGATTGTCCTGGAAGTGCGAGACGATGGGCATGGATTCGCCTTGGACAAGGAATGGGAGTCCTCTGTCGCGGTAGACGGAGATGGATTGGGGCACTATGGGCTGACAGGAATGAAGGAGCGGGCAGCTGTGATTGGCGGAACGCTGGAAGTGATGAGCGAGCCGGGAGCCGGAACGGCAGTGCGCCTGCACGCACCTGCGCCGAGAGAGATGCGGGAATAGAAAGGAGCACGAAGATGGCCAAGGGATCAATTCGCGTGCTGGTTGTTGAGGATCACCATGTAGTGCGCCAGGGACTGGTTGCTCTGCTGAGTGTGGTTGAAGACCTGGAGGTGGTAGGTCAAGCAGCAGACGGCGTGGAAGCAATTGAGCAGTTTCGCAAGCACGCACCAGATATCGCGCTGGTGGACCTGCGCTTGCCTCGAATGGGGGGTGTGGAGGTGATTCAACGTATCCGCGCCGAGTCTCCGCAGGCGCGCTTCATCGTTCTAACCACTTACGACGGCGACGAAGATATCTATCGCGCGCTGCAGGCCGGTGCGCGTGCGTATCTACTTAAGGGCATGACGACCGAGGAACTGATTGCGGTGATTCGAGATGTTCATGCCGGCAAGTCGCATATTCCGCCAGCTATCGCGGAAAAGCTGGCTAGGCGCATGGGCGCTGAGGACCTGACGCCGCGGGAGCTGGACGTTCTAGAGCAAATTGTGCACGGCAAGAGCAACAAGGGAATTGCGGCCGAACTTGACATTTCAGAGGCTACAGTCAAGACGCACATCAACAGCCTGTTGGGAAAACTGGGCGTGACAGACCGCACGCAGGCAGCTACAGTCGCCATCGAGCGTGGCATAATTCCATTTGGATCCTCCCGGGGGTCAGTGTTATGAGCCGAACCCTTACCGGGACCCTCGCTTTTTACGGGATGATTCTAGTTCTCATGTGTGCACCGCTGCAGGTTGCACTGGCGCAAAGAGCCGCTTGGCGACAAGCCACAGATGAAGAGCTTGCTTCACTGTTACCAGCGCGTGCGCAGGTGCAGAAGGAGCATATAGAGATCGAATTGCGCACCGCTTCTGGAATTGTCGACAGGAGAGGACGCTTCATTGCGGGTGTTGTTCTGCTTACTGCAGGATACTCCGCAGACGGAAAGTACTCGCATTATCTGATTTTGCAGGCACCGATTCGCATTGGTGGGATCGCCTTCAAGCCCGGTGCGTATGTGCTTGGATGGGACAGGTCGGAGACGGGGGATGCACTGAACGTGCATTTTTACGCGGCCGCGACGGGGGCATTGGTGGGTAGCACGGATGCACATAGGATTCTCGGCTCAGGCCGCGTGGAGAGTCTGCACATCTGGCCTCCAGCCGAACGCGCCTTAATTCAAATTGGACGGTTCGGCATCTCTTACGAATTAGGCGAGGAGTAACGGAACGTGCAAAGCGGCTGTGACAGGCAGGCGAAGAGGCCTCCCGACTCGATGCGATCGCGTTGTCCAAACTCACCTCAGAAGCTTTGATTTCATTGCGGATGCACAGGTTGACGTTTCATTTGCGGGAATCTCTTTCTTTCAGGTGACCTTTGACGAGAGGCTTGCAGTAGGTCGGAGAGCCGCTTTACGAGTGCACGACTTTCTGGCCGGATTTTCATGTGTCTGGAGTGCCAGCTATCGACAATCGGATAAAAGATGCAAGTCTGGTTGGAAGTCGGGGGTAGATTTGGAAGCATTGGCTTACCAGCCCCAGCAACAAGGACCCGAAGCGGCTGATCACCGCTCTGCTCGATTGCCTCGCCGGCCATCTACCCACCTGGAAATGAACTGCGACAGCTATAGCTGTCGGGCCGAGCCGTCGCAAACGGGTCGCATTATCCGAACGCCTAACTGTATCCCACCGAATGCCCCGCGGGGTAGAAGTACTTCTTCCGTCGCTCTGTAGAGGTTCTTCAGCCCCGCACACTAAAACAACTTCACATTCATCTACGGGGATGGTTTTGCTCGGCCCTTGACAAAGTATTTCTTGGCAGTTGGAATGGAGCTTTTGGAAATGGTCTGGCTTTGGGAAAATCGAGTCCGCCCACTGACGATTGTGAGAAAACTTTGCTGTGCAGTGGTAGTTAAAGCTAAAGCATTGGAATGAGGTAAAAATGCGGAGTCGTCGAGTTGGAATGTTGATTCCGCTGGCGGTGCTTATCTGCTTTTGCGGGGTACTTGCGGGGCTTGGTCCATCGCTGTTGGCACTTTCGCAGCAATCTCCGGTCAAACACGATGACACTCGGGAGTTCCCCGCGGACGCGTTGAAAGAAGGGATCGGGAGCTATCCGGAACTGATCGACATCACTGCTTCCACGGGAATTACATTCGAGCATCTTTCGAGCTCCGACCAGAAATTTATTGTCGAGTCGATGAGCGGAGGCGTGGCTTTGATTGACTTCGATGGTGACGGTTGGCCGGACATCTATTTCACCAACGCACCCAGCGTGGAGATGGCGCTCGCAGGCAAGAAGGCACGAAGCGCCCTTTACCATAACAACCACGACGGAACGTTTACGGATGTGACCGAGAAGGCGGGGGTGGCTTATCCGTGTTGGGCGATGGGCGCTGCCGTGGGGGACTACAACAACGACGGGCGACCGGATTTGCTAGTGACCTGCTTTGGCGGAGTAGTGCTCTATCGCAATAACGGGGATGGTACCTTTACCGACGTGACCAAGATCGCCGGACTGAGTAGCGATGCGTCGTGGGCGACGGGTGCGACATTTGGTGACTATGATGGCGACGGTTGGGTAGACCTATTTGTTTCGCATTATGTGGACTTTCATTTGGATAATATGGCAGCGTTCGGCTCAAGCGCTACGTGCCGGTACATCGGCATCGAGGTGCAGTGCGGACCTCGCGGCCTGCAAGGATCGCCCGACAATTTGTATCACAACAACAGAGACGGAACGTTTACTGATGTCTCAAAACGAGCGGGCGTTTCGGACCCGGAGCATCGATATGGTCTGACAGCGCTCTGGTCGGATTTCAACAACGACGGGAAACTGGATCTGTTCGTCGCGAACGACGGCGAAGCAAATTACCTTTACCAGGGCAATGGTACGGGCAAATTTGTGGATGTAGGTTCCACCTCTGGAGTTGCCTATAGCGACAGCGGGATGGAACAGGCCAACATGGGAGTAGCTCTTGGCGATTATCTGCATTCAGGCCGCATGTCTCTGTTGATCTCCCATTTCGATAACGAATACGCAACCTTATTTCGCAATGATGGCGCCATGAACTTTAACGACAAATCCGGACCTACCGGAGTTGCCAAGGCTACTGCGGGATACGTTGGATGGGGTGATGCGTTTGTGGACTTTTCGAACAGCGGCTGGCAGGATGCGTTCATCGTGAATGGTCATGTCTACCCGCAGGTCGACGGTTTTCCCGGCGGCCCCAAGTACCGGGAGCCCAAGGTTCTGCTGCTGAATCAGCGGGATGGAACCTTCAAGGACATCAGCAAGCAGGTCGGGACGGCGATCCAGGTTCCACAGGTCAGCCGCGGAATGGCGGTGGGCGATCTCTTCAATGACGGCAGGATTGAAGCTGTAGTCGAGAACCTAGTGGGGCGTCCGATGATTTTGAGTCCAGAGGGCGGGCAGCGCAACCATTGGATAAGCTTTCAGTTGCAGGGCGTAAAGAGCAATCGTCTGGCGTTGAACGCGCGCGTGCGCGCAACGGCGGGCCGATTAGTGCAACTTGGTGAGGTCGACAGCGGAGGTAGTTACCTTTCGCAAAATGATCTTCGCATCCACTTTGGGCTCGGGGACCATAAGAGCGTGGATAAGGCCGAGGTCCTGTGGCCAGACGGGCAGGTGGAGGTGCTTTCCCACTTGGCGGCAGATCGGTTCTACCTCGTGCGTGAGGGCTTCGGGATCGTTTCTTCGCATGCCGTCCGGTAAGCGAAGGATGCTGCGCCTGAATGCCCTCCTGAATTGCGGAGAGTTCTAGACTAGGCTTTCGTCTGGCGGCCCTCAATACCGATAGAAAGCGATTACTTGGTCAATAACAGCCGCGGGGCCATTCGCTCCCAATCCAGAAAGTGCCTAAAGTAAAAGGTTTTTGTAGGAAAATGAGGTCAATTACCGAGAGAATGAGAATTATCTGCAACTTTTGATTGACAATTGAGAGGCAAAGAGAGGATCTTATTGAGGGGTCAAAGTAAACGCTTGCTGAAGGGGCTTAGCGCCTTTGCAGCATGCGAACGGGCTCCAGCGTATGTCGGACTTGATTTTTTGCTCTATTGCCCAAGTTTTCAATGAAAACCACAGTTTCTCTTACTCAGAGGGGGCTCGGTTGTCACCTCCTCGAAATAAATGGGAGATCTCAAGCAAAAGTTCCGGGGAAGTTGATTCCGCTGGGATGTTTTGTGGGTACGTCGAGGTTCTAACAGGTAAGGCGCTTGAAACCCGGATTCTTGAGACCAATTTCAAGCTTCGATGCACCAGCGGGCACCGAGGCAGTAAAGAAAATGTGCACTGCGGGTGGGCGGATCATCGATTGGAATCAATCCCGGGATGAACGCGTATTGTCCGGAGCGACATAAGGTTCCGGCGGAAGCTGCGGATAAGATGTCCGAGGCTTTTGTGACACTTTGGAACTCAATAACCGAAGGTATGACCAAACTTTCGATTGTGCCGAGCGCACGAGACTACTACCGCAGGGGGGACGCTGAGACGAGTACTTACTGCCGGAGTGGAAACAAATAGGCGAATCGACTAACTGCTAACTGATTATTCAGGAGGGATGACGATGAAACTAAGGCAATTGCAGGTTATTTCGACAACAGTGTCTTTCACGTGGATCAGGCCGGGAAAGAGATCAGGAGTATTGTGGCTCGCATTGATCGCGATGCTTCTGGTCCTGACGCCGCGTGGATGGGGGCAAGCAAACTCGACCGTCACCGGGAGTGTCGCAGATGCAAGCGGAGCGATGGTTCCGAATGCGACCGTTACTCTCACCAACACCGCGACCAGCCAGACGAGAGAGACCACGGCCAACTCCGTGGGCGAGTATCAATTTCCGGCCGTCGATGTCGGCAACTACACCCTCACTGTTACAGCACCAGGCTTTCAGAAATACACCAAGACCGGCATCGTGGTGAACGTTGCACAGACTCGCGAAGAGAACGTCGCCCTGTCGGTTGGCAGCCAGGCACAGACCGTTACTGTGGCGGCTAACGCCCTCCAGGTGCAGACGGAGACCAGCGAAATCAGCACCCTGATCAGTGGTGAACAGGTGAGGCAACTGGCAACCAACGGCCGTAACGTGGTTCAGCTTGCTGCTCTCGGCCTGGGCGTTTCAAACAACCTTCCGTCCTTTGGCGGTATTGATGCGCTTACGTCCGCCAATGGCATCAGCTTCAACGGCCAGCGTACGACGCACAACATCTATCTTCTGGATGGAGGCGAACAGAACGACCGCGGCTGCGGCGGCTGCTTCATGAATCTCCCCTCGCAGGATGCGATCGGTGAGTTCCAGACGCTCAGCAGCAATTACTCTGCCGATTATGGACTGGGCTCAGGCGGAACCATCGTGATGGTTCTCAAATCTGGTACGCGTAAATATCACGGAACGCTTTACGAGTTCAACCGGAACACGGACTACAATGCCAACGATTACTTCCTGAATAACGCCGGCAAGAAGCGGCCGATCTTCCAACTAAACGAGCCCGGCGGCAACCTCGGCGGTCCGTTGTGGATTCCGCATGTTTATAACAACAGCCGCAACCGGACGTTCTTCTTCTGGAATGAAGAATGGCGCAAACTGATCCAGGGCAGCTCTCCGTCGATCACCAACGCGCTTTATGCATCGAACTTCCCGGCGGTCGGACAGGACCTCAACTACACCCCTCAGTCGTCCACTGTCATCCCGATCGTCCCCAACGTGCCCAATAACGCGCCGTTCAATACCCTTCTTGCGCAGGATGGATTGACACCAGGTGGAAGTTTTAACTACAACGCGAGCACCGGCACCTACCTGATTCCGAAGAACCTGATTGACCAGAATATGGCCAGGCAGTTGCCGCTTGTCTTTCCGCAACCGAACTACAACAACGGCACTCAGTACATTATTTCGATCAAGCAGCCGGAGAACATCCGGGAAGATGTGGTGCGCATTGATCATTCCGTCAACAGCAAGTTCCAGTTGATGGGCCACTATCTCCACGATGCGATGGCCAAGACGTTTTTCCCGCCGTTGTGGGCCGGCAGCTACGCGACCGTGGGCACCCAAATGGCCAACCCCTCTTACACGGCGGCTATCAAGCTGACGCAAACGTACTCGTCTAACCTGCTCAACGAGACGGGCTTCTTCTACAGCGGCAACAAAATCACTCTCACGCCGGTTGCCGGCGCGGGTTATGCTATCTCGCAGCCCAGTGGATGGAATGCGCAGAGCTTTTTCCCGACCGCAAACAACCTTATGACCAAAATGCCCGCTCTTACGCTGAATGGCCAACCGCTGGGCGCCACCTGGAATCCGTCCTACTACCCGTGGAGGAATGGCTATGAGGGCTTCCAATACAAGGATGATCTCTCATGGACCAAGGGCCGGCACCAGTTCAAGTTCGGCGTCAGCTGGCTGCACGCCTACAAGAACCAACAGTTGCAGGCCAACACGAACGGCACTTTCACATTCGACAACAATGGCTTCGCCAAGGACGGCATTGTCAACATGGTGCTCGGCATGTCCTCAAGCTTCCAGCAACTTGAGTACCTCTACGGTAAGCACTGGGTCACCAATAACTACAGTGGCTACGCAATCGACAATTGGCACGTGACTCCACGGCTGACGCTCAATCTCGGACTCCGCTACGACGCACTGCCGCACACGTTTGAGCGGTACGATAAATTTTCCAATTTCGTGACTTCGGCGTACGACATTTCGCAGCCCAACCCGGTGCAGACAGATGGCACTCTGAACCCCGCACAACTTTCGACCTTCGCAACCACCGGCAGCGAGAAGTTCTATCTCAACGGAATCAAGGAAGCGGGCGTGGGCGGCTTCCCGCGTGGTGTCGTTCAAAACCGGTACTTCACATTCGAGCCTCGGCTAGGTTTCGCCCTGGACATCTTCGGCGACGGAAAGACCGTTCTTCGCGGTGGCAGCGGCATATTTTATGAGCGCGTTCAAGGCAACGATGTTTATAATGCTGCTTTGAACCCGCCCTTCGCCTACCAACCCTCCGCCACGAGCATATTCTTCTCGAACCCGAACACCAGTGTTAACACCGGGGCAACCTCATCTCAGGCCTTCCCGTCGGGGCTGTATAACATCAAGTACAACTATCCGCCTCCGGGCACGATCAACTGGAGCCTTGGAGTGCAGCGCCAGTTGATGCCTTCAGTGATCGCTGTGCTGCAGTATGTTGGCTCCGCTGGTTGGGACCAGAACAACGATCGCGCCATTAACACGCTGCCTCAGAGCAAAACAGACGCGGCTTGCACGCTCATGAGCTCCTCCGATCCTAACTTTGCTTATTGCGACCGGAAGGGCGCTCAGTCCGGTGCTTACCTCGCCAACATCTACCGGATATTCCCCGGATTTGCCGGCATCACCCAGGAAGAGAACGAAACCAACACCAACTACAACTCGCTGCAGGCTGGCGTACGCTTTGAGAATAAATGGGGTCTCACCACCCAACTGGCGTACACATGGTCTCACCTGATCGACACCGCAACGAACGACCTGAACCTACTTCCTAACCCCTTCAACACCCGCTATAACCGGGGTTCGGGAGGATTTGACCGGCGTCACATCTTCAACGCGAGCTACGTCTACACCATTCCGTTCATGAACCACAGCTCGAATGAGGTAGGCAAGGCGATTCTCGGCGGTTGGGGCATCTCCGGCATCACGGTTTGGCAGGCCGGCCTACCCCAGAACATCAGCTACAGCGGCTCCGATACAATTGGCGTGGGCGGCGGCACCAGCAACCGTCCGAACCTAACATCGAAGGTCAGCTATCCACACACGCGGCAGGCCTGGTTTAGCACCAGCTCGTTTGCTGATCCAGTTGCGCCGTGGAATGGCGGCCCAAATAATGGATTCGGCAGCGCCGGCAAGGACTCCGTGGTCGCTCCTGGCCTCGTCAACCTGAACCTCAGCCTGATGAAAACCATCCAACTCACGGGTCATGAAGGTCCGAACATTGAGTTGCGGTTTGAGTCATACAACACGTTAAACCACACGCAGTGGGGCGGCATGGATGCGAACAACCATGACGGCAACTTCGGTCAGATTACGTCCACCCAAGGCCCGCGTACTCTACAACTTGGTGGAAAGTTCCGCTTCTAACCGATAGTCTCAAACCAACAACCGACGCGGCGGGCAAATGCCCGCCGCGTTTTTCTGCACTGGTATTTCCGCCGTTTGCTTGTTCCACATGAGTGAGCGACAATTTAAAGGGACACTACTGTGCAAATACCTATGCGATTTGGCCTCCCAGTGGCCGTATTAGTGTTTCTCGCTGCTGCGTGCGGCGTCAGCCAGACGGTGGCTCCGCTGCAGAATCGCGCAGCTGCAATCGGGCTCGAACAACAGGGCCAGCTTGCTCAGGCCGAGTCTGCATGGCGCGACGTGTTGAAGACGCACCCGTTAGACGCGGAAGCCTACGCCCATCTGGCGCTGCTCGAAGCTCACCAAGAGCACTATAAGGAAGCCATACCCCTTTATCGGAAGGCGTTGGCGATCGATCCAGGCATTCCGGGGCTGCGACTAGACCTTGGCCTCTCGCTCTTCAAGAGCGGCGCAATGAAGGAGGCCATTGTGACATTTACCCCATTGTTGAAGAGCGCGCCGCCAGGTTCTCCGGAGGAAGTACGCCTGTCAACCTTGATCGGTATGGCGCACTTTGGACTGGGCGAATATGCGGCAGCTGTACCCTATTTGAGGAAAGCCACCAAGAGCGACCCGACGAATCTTGGGTTCAGGATGGTGCTGGCACAAAGCTGCCTGTCATCGAAGCAGTATC
>Ga0307377_10002578_pt1 | contig 21252 bp, 24 predicted proteins | sample TR3MG_FD_202535 | JGI IMG/M metagenome (GOLD analysis project Ga0307377, IMG submission 202535) | Soil microbial communities from Risofladan, Vaasa, Finland - TR-3 | ecosystem: Environmental > Terrestrial > Soil > Coastal area > Acid sulfate soil | place: Finland: Risofladan, Vaasa | collected...
TTGTTGACCACAGCTAGGTCGGCATCGTTGTAGATAGCTACACCTTCCTGGAACTCCTTGTAGAGCATCCGGGTGTCGATGCTATCGGTTGTGTATAGACCCTCCAGTTGTGGAGGGATTGGGGGTGTTACTGCCATTTCACATCATCCTCCTATGATCCATCCGCAGCTGGAACCGGTGCTTTTATGGACACTATGGATGCTGTTTCAGCTACTCCACATACGACTCCATTTGCTGAGAGACTGGTTGATGGCGCGGATCCGCCTGAGACGGCGCCTGTGTATACACGGGCGCCTATTGTCTGGGTTGTGGTTACCTTGAGCCTACACTCGGTGGCTAGAGTGACCATTGCTCCTGCTGCATAGCCTTTGATTGCCCATCCGTGGCAAACATCATACTTGCTGTTGTCACATAGATAGATTAGGCCATCGGTGCCTATCCAGCAGCTTTCCCCTATTAGGATTGCCTCCGCCGCTATTCCTTGAAGGCAACTGGGGACGCTGTATTTTAGAACTCCGTCACATGCTACTGCCATTAGTGATTAACAACTCCTTGGATCTTTCTGACGTCTTCTGGGACGTTGCTTGCGTCTGCTAGAACCACGTCGAGGCCCTGCTCTCTAATGATCCTTGCCCTATCCTCAGCTGTCAGGTCCTTGGAACCTGGAGGAGCAGAGTGTTGACCACCTACATCCTCAAATCCCGAGAATTTCTGACTTCTGAATGAGTTCAAGTATTCATTTCTGAGTGCTGGATCCATCTTCGCCGCTAGTTTGGTGACTGTTTCCACCTGCGCTGGTGCGATGTGCCCAAGTTTACTAAGATCCTCGACACTGGTTTTGACTTCGGCTCCAAGCTTCTCTTCCTGTAGCTTTTTGAAGTCTTCCTGAAGTTTAGTTAGTTGCCCTTTCATCTCCTTGATGGCTGGGTCCTCTTCAGGTGATATGTTAGCAGCGTCGATCTCGCTTTGTAGGGCGGTCATCTCCTCCTGCTTCATCTCCGGGGTGTCGGGGTATTTTTCCTGGTACTTGTCCGCACAGGTCTTCATGTCGCCACCTTCCTCTATGCATTTCTTGATGAATTCCTTACGGTCCTCATCAGGTGGTGGCTTGTTACCTGGGGGTGGGGGTGCAGCGCCTTTCATGATCTCGATAAGCTCATCGAGTTTCTCGATTACAGCCGCGTTACCCGCGTCTGTTACATCGCCTTCCTCGAGACCTAGCTTGAGGGCGAGGGCTTTGAATTCTTCTTCAGCCAACGTGGCCTTAAGTAGAGTGAGCCCTGTGTCTCTAAGCTGTTTCAGTTTGGCTTCGTCTGGGTTCCCTTCTGCGTCAAGCAAATCAAATTTGATTGGTTGATTGTTTGATCCCATTATTATCCAAGATAACTAAAGTGTGTGATTAAATATAACAGATTTCGCCAAAGGTATCGCCAAATCTTAGGGAAATGGCAATGTATCCATGATTAGGGGGAAATAGGGGGGAAGAGTTAGAGGGGTTTTTTAGTTAATTGGCTTTACATCTAAAACGTATGGTCCTATATGGGTTCCATCGTATTCTACGTCATCGAGTTTCCTCAGTATTCTGGGGCGATATATCCACACTTTGTCAGCGTCTCCTATTAACTCAGTCCACTCCTCGTCACTGAGTTTATGCTCCTCAACCATCTTTTTAACATCCTCCGCTGGGAATGGGCCTTCAGGTAATCCCTCAACATATAACGCCCTGATTTTTTCATCATCTAATAGGTAGATGGATTGTTTGGAGAACTCACTGTAGGGTTTTGTTCTTACAATCATGGTTCTAGTGCCATCTAGTAACTGATCCACCGTGGATGAGTTATAGGATGCGCCTGGAATAGGTGAGGATAGTTTTATAGTGGCGCCATCGGATAGTAGTTGGATGTTACTGGGTCCCTCAGTGAGTGTTTTTAATTCATCTGTTATCTCATTGATTCTTGTCAAGTAAATGGCGCTGACATTTGAGGCGAAGGCTATCTGTGGGGTAATGGGTTTAGATGCATTCCCTATACAGAGATCTACATCGTTTAATTGCTCTGTGATTTCTCCATGCCAAATAGTTTTTTCGCCTACTTGGAGTTTGAATTGGTTATCAGAGGTAGGCATCAGAGTTAATCCTTCACCTAGTATCACCGATTGCCCAGGGGCTACTGATTTTCTAACGAAGCTTTGAAGAGATTTGTATATCGGCAGATCGCGTATAGTCTCCCATGTGTTGATGGTGGCTAAGAGCGCTGGTTTTTCCTCGGTGAACTCTGAGAGTCCATCGATCATTGTTTCATCCCCAATCACTATGACGCTTGGCTTAGCGAGCATGGAGATTCCTCGTGGAGCGTTTATAGCCACAGATTTTTCTCCAAGTGTGAATAATGTTGACTCAGTGGATCTTCCGACTGCCCCATGGTCTCCCGTTCCAAGTGCAGATATTTTCGGTAATCCACCGAACTTAGCGATGCTGTCAGCGTTCATCAAGTTAATTCTCCTAGCTTCTAGTTTACTTCGTCTAGGGATTCCGCTTCTCTCCATCCAGTTCTCGATTGTGGTTCGTCCAATATCCATATCTGAGCCTATCTGCGCCGTGGTTAATCCCTGATTCCAGTATTGCTCTTTAATGAACTCCTCGGTTAACATTCCGAATTTGTAGACTTCACCGAGTTTAGCTCTGGATTTCGCTTCATAAGTGCATGTTACACATGCGCCTTTAGTTACCAAGCTTATACCTACGCATCTTCCACCAATAACGTGGTTATGTTGATGTTCAGCATCCCAGATTGCTTCCGGTATAACCTCGATGCTGAATGCAGGGAGTTGACCTTCCTGTATTAACCGAATGGCTACTGGGTGCCATATTACGCCTTCATCAATCCAGCCCCATCCGGTATTGTCATCGTAGTGGATTCTGTTCACAAAGCCAACGACGTCGCCCTTTAGCTCTCCATGCATGACGACTATTGGTTGGCGAATCATGCTTGGCCAGAACTTCTTGATACCTTCCTTTGTGAAGAAGCAGGGTTGCCCGTCCATGGGGAGTACTTCTCCAGGTTTTATCCCAGGACCATTGAGGATTAAGAGGTCCTCGGCGATTATTGTAGATTCAACGTCGGATGCTGCTAGGTGCAGTATGCCCGTAGTGGGGCAACTATGTGTGCAGTCAGCGGCGGAGAGTAATAACTCCATCTGCTTCTCAGGTAAGGTTATTTTCTTAAGTATCCATTCCTGTCCATTCTTAACTAACGCATACTTACCGTTCAGCTTAGAACCGTTCAGAGTTAATAGAAGGGTGTTATTTGTATCTGAGTCCACGGATATGGATCCTTCATCACTTGTATCGAAGTATGTTGGGATCTTTTTAGCTGTGCTTGCGCTGTGATTAGGAGATAATTCTCCAGTTGGTTTAATTAACTCGGATAAGTCCTTCGTCTGAATCCTCGTAGCGGTGATGCCATCCTCAGTAATAGGATCAGATTCTTGGCCAAAGTTGAAGGCGTCAAGCACCTGTTTCCCATCATGTAGGATTAACCAGTACCTAACTACAGCTTGCCCTCGTCTCACCACTGGGCCTTTATGCCATACACGTTTAACGGCGAACTCCAGCCCAGCGCTCATCTTGATCTTTATTCTACTAAGATGATTGACGAGTTCTTCTCTCACCTGCTTCGGTGTCCGATTTTTCTGAGGCTCCCAGTATCGATATGATCTCGGGATTTGGGACCTCACACTCTTAGGGAGCGCGGATACACCCTGAGGGGGCATATAATCTCGCTCTATAGCTCTCTTACTAAGCACATATGGGATTTCGTTTTGCTTAGGGAAGAATGCGAGCCATGCAAACGCTGAGCTCAGTTCCCATTCTTTTCTAGCCTGTAATCTTCGTATGAGTAATCGTTGATCGATTCGTTTTCCGTGGAGGAAATACTCGTGGTAATAGGGTTTCTGTGTCCCTAATTCAATGATTCCTGAGTCCATTATGATGAACTGCCCCTCAAGATCAGAGGTGGCGCCAACGGCTCCTGGAGCAACTTCGCCCTCTATGCTAAGCCAATCACTAGGCATCGGCCCCTTTTTCTGGGTTAATATCTTCTTATTCGGATCATTTAGAATCGGAACAACTTCATCATCCCATAATTCATTACACATAGTTTTCAGCTGAGCCATAGAAAGCTCCTGAGTTTTACGGCTTAATGTCTGCTGAAGCTTCTTTCCTTCCTTAGTTGATTGGAGCTTGACTGATAATTCCTTTATTGGGAGATCTAAATCAGCTTTCGTTAACCCAGCTTCGGTGAGCGTTGATTCATTGGTTCGTCTAAGCATTGGTTTAATCAGACTTTTACCTATATCCCAGGTCCAACCGAATAGTTTCTCCGCCTCAAACTGAGCTCGGAAGTCTGCGTGAACGCTTAATCCTCTAATATGGAACTGAATCACGTATTTCCAAGCAGTGTTTTCATCTGGGTGGGTAGTATATGGTTGCGCTAGATTCACCGTTTTCTCAAGCAGTTGCTTCTTACCGTCAATAAGAAGTATCGCAAGATCCTCTGGTGTTGATTTGTAGAAGGCTTTGAGGTCAGTGGGATCAATTTCAGCGTTGTCATTAGGTTCATAATCTACTAGATCAGTTCTTCCAAGATAATCCCTGATGGTTAAAGCATCAGTTAACTCAAATGAGATCCCTCGATTAAACCAGTTTAAAGCTAGTTCCTTAGTGGTCTTGGATCCTATGATATGTGAAACCTCAAGTTCACGTAGATGAGTTAAGGTTTCATCTACGTTAGGTAGATGAGCAGTCCCTTCATCAGTCATTAAAGTAATCCATGGGACATCACAGCAAGCTATGGAGGATTCTAACCCGAACCTGGATTTAGTTAGGAAAGCTAGTTTACGTTTAGGCCTGGTGCTATGTGCTATTGCATTGGTCGATGTTTCATGGATTGTCTTCGCGGTTTCCAATGGATCAGGCTGAGTTTTATCCTCTCTTACCTCAAGAACCTGAGCGTGGAACCAAGTGTAGATACCTTTCTCAATCTCGTTGATTTCTTTCACATTTACTCTGATAATGTCACCAGAGTTCGCTTCAATACCGGAGTTGAAAGTAGCCCCTAAGATAGCATATATTTTTCCATTCCATTTAACATAGGCTCCGTGGTTCTTTACATTCACCGGGATAGACTCGGGTTTTGCGCCCTGAGGCAACTCCACTGGGCCGACGGCGCCAACGTAGTTATATGTTGTGCCCTTCTTTTCAGTTCCAACAACAACCACGTCCACCTCAAAGCTATCCTTCATCTTCGCCCATAGAGGAGTAGTGCCGCTTAATCGATATTTAGAGTCATTCTGTTTGAATACTGCCCCCTCTGATCCTGGCACCTCACTGGATTGTTCAGCATGTTTCTCCATCTGCTCCGCTGTAGTTGACCAGTTAACATCATTCTCCCATAATCTCAGGGCGAAGTCACTTGTTTTCTTCGGGTAGTCTCGGATCGGTAACTCTATGCCTCGAAGCAGAGTCCGCCTTTCCTCGTATGGGTTGTTATGTATGTCTTCACCGTTTATGTAGAGAAGATCAAATACATGGGCTGCCCAGAGTTTATCATCCACTGGAACAGTAGCTCCCTTAGCGAAGGCGGGTGCCGCTGCTCTACGCCCTAAGTTTTGTAGTTTTTCGTCATATGGTGTTAACTCGGCGTCGGTGACCATATCAGTTACGGGTAGAGATTTTGTGTCCTTCACCAGGTTTGGTAAAAGGGATGTGATCTCATGCCCTGATTCAGTGAAGATTTTAACAATGTCCCCTTTTTTATGAATCTGGCCTCTGAATCCATCGAATTTGGTTTCAGTTGAAACCTTGTTCGGGACCTTGAATAAGTCCTTAGTTAAACTCCGTAAGTGACTTATCCCAAATACTTCTCGATCACTGTAGCCTTTCTTCGTGGTCTTAAGCTGTGCATACGGGTACAGGGGTTCGATTCCTCTACGTTTAATCATTAAGTTGAACCGCTCACCCGCTGGAAGACTCTCCCATTTACCGCTGTCCATTAGTTCCCGTATCTGATCATCGGAGTTTGTGCCTTGGGCTAGTTTCTTCTCAGGGTTGAATAGTATCCACTGTGAGGATCCATCTATGGGATATTCTGATGAACCTGGGATGAGGTAATGAGGAGTATCTATGTCATGTAAATACTCGATGGCGTCTTCTCTGGTTGCGAAATATTTGGAGTGAGTCTCGGAGATCCCGTGTTTCTTAGCGAGTTTTCTCAGGAAATGTTTCCTAGTTTCCGCTGATTGCGAGACATGCTCAGAGTCTCTCCACCATGGCATATCGAAAGCTAGGTACATTTCACGGTTATTCTCAGTGATTAGAAACCCATCTAGTATGAAGGTGGTTGGATCATCAATGGATAAGAGGTCGTTCTCTATTGATTCCGGTATCTGGGTTTCATTCTGCTCAGCATCATACGCTATCACGGTGTTCTCTCTACGGTGAACCATTAAACGTTCACCTTTGATGGGAACCGTGTAGTAACTATCCGCAAAGATTCCTTTAACAGTATTCTTATTCACAATAATCCCTGGAGTAGGCTGTGGAATAGGGCTCATAGGTTGAATCGTGTAGTTAGGCTCCTTTATCCCGGGGGACTCTATCGGTGACGCGATTAAACTATATAGAGGAATGTATGGACCATTAGGCCCGCTTGGCTGATATATGAAATCCAAGTCAAGATCTGGAAACATCTCCGCTAAATTAACGTCATATTCGTGCTTAGAGTTAGCCCGAATGAGTAAGTCATAATCACTGGGAAGTTCTTTGTTTGATACGGCGCTACCCACTAAACTGATGAACTCGGAGTCTAAGATCAATGGTTTTCGGTTATTAATCAAACTCACGACAGGTGACGCTAGTTTTAATGCTTCAAACGTGATGGGAGAATCATGTTTTACCCCTGAATCCATTCCAAGGTTTCTCATCGCCTCAACCAGGATTCTATGAAGTTCACGTATCTGATCTTTGCTTAGAAAAGAGTCGTTACCCCGATGGATGCCGCTCTCCCACATATGCACCCAGCGATGATTATCTAGGATAACTTCCTTCGGATCAGCGTCCACAACACTAGGTTTCTTCAGGATTTCTAACGCGCGTTCTCGGCTTAGAAAGTTAAATACCTCTAAAGCAGTTCCTCTTGGAGGCAATTTATCGATGAACGCTTTTTTATCGTGGTCACTGAGTTTGTTCCACTCTTCGTCACTTATGTTGAAGTGGCTTTTCGCTCTCTCCTCCTCTGTCTTATTCAACCCTCCGATGCTCTTAATGGCGGCGCCCTGTGCGCGGGCTTTCTCAAAGGCGCTTCTTCGGCTTTCCTCGTTTCCTGCGATGTAAGGGTAACATGCCCCATTCTCCCCGAACTTGTACCCGGGTTTACCATCTTTGCCGCATGACTGGATGGGCATTATGTCTTGTCCTCCTCTTTTGATTCTGGGGGCGGGGGCAGTCCTAATTGTGGCCTTATCCACGACTCTTCCTTATCCACAATTCCCTTGTCCAGCGCATCGAATACGAGTTGAGCTAACTGTGTTTTATCGACCAATGATAGTGGCTCAAACTCTACGACGGGGTATGGGATGTTGCTCCAGTTCAGATCCGTGATCATTTGAATCATTGTATTAAGCACGTCGAGAAGCTCTAATCTGAAGTCCTCAAAGCGCATGAAGATTAGATCCAGTGGAACCTTGGGTCCATAGGTTCCTCCTCCGCCTTCAAACACTTTTTGGCTAATGAGCATACGGCGGAGAATCATCTCGTTTTGGAATCGAATATATTTATCATAGGGCATCTCTGTTTTCTTAGACTCAAGAACGTCGATGCCGGTTTGATCATCTGGCCCTTGCTTGGTGATTACGCCCTGTGCTCGTGAGACAAGGGTTTGCAGTTTTAATAACATCGCCTGAGCATCACTGTCATTCTGCACTTTTCCCAATAGGATCGGTGCCCCGAACCTCTCGTAGGCTATGTTGGCGAATTTCATCATCGCGTCTTTGATGAACCAGTTCTTGTAGCATCCTCTAAGGATGGATTTCCCATACCAGTTACCGAACTCTTTTTCATGGGTCCAAACTAGAACCCTATCTAAGGGGAGGTCCTTCTTATAACCCCCTAAATCTTGTTGTATTTTCTCCAAGTTACCATATACATCTGTGAAATAACGGATGGTTGCGGGATCAAATGTTTTTAATCCATTCTGTTTACGAGGCATCCAGAATCCTTCAAATTCCTCGTAAACGATCTCCGTGACTGAGGACCCGAATAGTATCGCGTTCATCATTTCCTTCATAGAGTCACGGAAGTTAGGGTAACGTAATCTCTGAAACGCTTTAGTTAGAGTGGCGGCGACCTCTGGGTCAGGGTGCGTTATTTTCCATGGCTTCATAAGGACACCCATTTCGATGAGTTCAAATCCGGCGATGACTTGGGCGTCGTAGTCAGCCATGTTCTTATACTCTTCGAGGCCAATGCTCTCTGGGTTATAGTCTCCATCACTGAGTTGTTCCCAATCTGAACGGAATTTACCTACATCGGTTCCGAGTAATTGATTTGTTTGTTGCTGGGATCGCGCTAGTTTTAACGTGGCTTCCTCTAATAGGCGGGCCTGCGCCTCAAATTGAGCGGTTAATTCTGGAGCTATCTGGTTCCTAATCCATCCTCTCAGAGAATTTCTCTTTACTTCTCCCATATTTGTTTCCTCTCATTATTTTCCCAGTGGCTTGGTTTCCACGCATCCCTAGGAGACTGAAAACTGGACCAATCTGTTGCTTTAGACTCAACCTTGGTATTAGATGCAATCGGTTCTGACTCTACTTGCTTTTCCCCATAATATCTTGGGTCCCAGCCGGACATTAGTTCAATGAATCCATCACAGCAGTGATCATTCCCTTTACGGGGTTTACCGTCACTACCCCGTCTCCATGAAGTTAATTGTTTCTTCAATGGCTCAAATTTCGGGGTATCAGGGCAGACCACGAATTTAAGTCTAAGCCAATGATACGCTATCCCAATCATCCACTCTTTGCCCTCTCCCACGTATGCACCAAACGCCCTAGGCACAACGTGTAATCCTTTACTTCTAAGTTCCTGATTCTGGAAAGCCCCCGCAGAGTCACAGTACCATGTTCGTATATTATGCTCCAAGCTAAACGGTTGAATCACATCGGCCCATTCGGAGGCAGTTGTACCGTCTCCGACAACCATATCCATGATGTGTAGTTTATGATCTAACCCCCTGTATCCACTCATCACACAGGTATCATCATCGAAGCCCCAGTCAACGGCTCCCTTTGATTCTCCTTGGAATTGTAAACATACCTGGTTTATAATACCGTTATCCATCTCGCCTGGTCGTTTCATTCCCTGCGCTTCGTCACCTTGATACGGTGAACCATCCACTAGGAACCCGGGGCGATCTTTATCGGGGGCATAGAACATGCCTCGTATTAGCGTTCTAGGGAAGATTTTTCCCGCTCGCTTCGGTAACCCGCCCTTGTACTGGGTTTCATACATATCTGCGCTGAGTATTCGCTCAGCGATTCTATCATCCATTGCAGCGGCTTTAGTTTGAAGGAAAGCACAGTCCTCTGGTTCCCACTCAAAGCATTGGAATCCTAGTTCCTCCGCGTTCTCGATGAGGTCTAGGAAGCTCTCAGAGTTTTCCTGTCCACCTGTAGCGGTGCTTAGTAGGAATCTCATAGGGTGTAGGCTCTGTCTAATCATCGGCCATGCTTGCTCAATAATATCCGTGGGGATTTGAACATACTCATCCATGACGAGAATATCCGCAGTGGGAGCGTTAACCTGTTTTTTGGACGCCGCTGCGTATCGGATCCATCCACCTTGGTTATAGAGGGTTCGTGAATTCATCGGTTCTCTGCGTAGGAATTGGCTGAAGAACTCTCGCTTCGATGCGCCCTCGGGTCCACCTGGCCATATGATGTCTCGGCAATAATTGTAAAGCCATTCTGCTTGCTCTTTTCCCCCTGAGACTATGAAGGCTCTCCGCGTCTGTTCCCTTAATGTAACCCATACAACTATGATTGCGACGAGGATCGTTTTTCCCCCTTTACGTGGGGCACGAATTAGGAAGTATTGCCCAATTAATTTATCGATCCCGTTTTGAACCGCTACTAGTAAAGCAATCTGCTGAGGTGCAGCTAGGTCTATGTTGAATAAATGTTTTGGAACATAGCATCTGATGAAAAATAATATGTCACGCATAGCGCGTTCCCAGTTAGCGTCTGCGGATGCAGAGTCAACAAACTGGAGTATTTCATCTAATCCCCCGCGTGACATAATGTATCTAAGAACAAGTATTAACGGCTGAATAAAAAAGAGTTTAGGCTAATCACACACTTTCTGGTGTGATTTTCTGAGTTTCAACGGTTCTCTGTGGTTTATGATCACTTGGTTGCTGCTTGAGTAACCAGATATGATAGTCCACGATAGACTTAGGATCTGGGGTAAACTCGAATTTGTTTACGAAGTCTATAATGTCACTCATCATCACATCCTCTGATCCATAGAGGAAAGTAGCTACTAGAGCATTGTATTTAGCAATGCTCTCCTCTTCAACTGGCTTCGCTAGGAACTCATAGGACAGTAGTATCTGAGACAGGATGGCGCTAAAGCTCTGAGCCACTGTAGCAATATACATTTGCTCAAGCGTATGCGCGATTTGATCTAATCTATTTGACATCTTTTTTCACCTTACATGGTAACCCAGCTTCTATTAAATCACAGACATTAACAACACCCCTGGAGACGGTTACGAAGCATAAAGCGTCACAGCCAACGCACTCCGGTTTATACCAGGAGGGAATTAGGACCACTGCATCCATCGTATCCTCCCTAGTCTCCTTATCTCTTGGGCAGAGCAAGGCCATAGGTTCTATGGGTTGATCTGGTTGCTTATCAATGGTGGTTCTATATTGGCAATGCAGTATATCGCATCGTCCATCAACGGCTAATCCGGCTTGACATCCACCGAGTTCGATGGTTGTACCCCATTCAGTATCCAGTCTCCATGACTCAGAAGGCAAAGGTTATCTCACTACCCATAAAGTATGGACACTTGTATATAATTTTACCTTGAAAAGTGTGTAGTTAGATGCAACATTTAAAACCTTAAACGTGATATTATTTTTATGCCATTATCCCCTGAACTAGCGAGCATAATAGTTGCTGGGGTAGGATTAATTGGATCAATTATTGTATCGTACTTTACGGCAAATAGGCAAACGACGACAAAAAACCATGAAATAGAATTAGCAAATGAGCATAGATTCACTGTGCTAGAGGAAAAAGTCGAAGTTAATAAGAATCAATTCAAAGATGCAGATAGAGAATTATTAAATGTTATCAAGAGAGAGATTGATGTCCATACAATTCAGTTGGGTTTCCTGTGGGATCATATGAAATCCGATGCTGCCCTAGGTTTGAAGAATCCTGTCGCGTTAGATGGTGTTTTAGAGAGAATCGCCTATGAGCCACTTCCAGATGTTTTTAAAGATTTAAGCCCTGAAGTTAAGACTCAGTTATTTGATTATTTAGATGCTTCAGAAAGGTCTCGCAGCTCAAAGAAACGGGAACGTGCCCGTATTATTAACGGTATGATTAGGGCATATGGGTTAAGAGATGCGAAGTGAGAACTGTGTTAGATATATTATTATATCTTCGGACAGCTTTAACGATGATCGCCATATATTATCTCTCCATCATCCTATTTTATTGTTTAAAACGTTTCAGAAATCCTTGGGCGTGGATACTTCTAGATCTTTACGCGGTGATACAAGTTGGGACTAGGTTTTTAATTATGTTTTTCCCCGGCACAGGGTCCGCAATATATGTGTTTGAGAGTGCGTTGATATGTTTCAATTACTCTATAATAGATCTCGTAATCCTATTAGGGGTTTTTATCTTCGCATTAGCGTGTAGAGAACTGCATATTATTTTCTTTAAATATAAAAATTAGGTGAGTTTAATGATTTTATTTTTATATCGGTACAGGGCCTTTAGGATGTTCTCAATGGGTACTAGGTAGATGAAGTATACCGCTAACTGGGCCTCGAAGCCGACTTGTGTAACGGGGTTATTCGTATAAGCCATCACAATGCCTATGATTAGGGAGAGTATTATCGTGGCTCCTAGTTTAGTGAAGCTGAATTTCTTGAGGAAAGCTTCTAAGTTGAAGTTGTTTACACTGAGCTCTGGAAACTCGCTTTTGATGTATCCCGAGATCCCGTAGATGAACGCTGCTGCTATCGCGGGGAGAAGAGTATCTAGATTCATTCTTATTCATAGTTACATTCCGTGTAATCTATAAAAAATTAGGGGTGATGGCTCGGTTTTTCGTTGAGTAGTTCGTTGAATCGGAGGAGATTAGATCGGAGGATGCCGTTGAGAATCATCTTAGTGGCATCATCTTTGGCCATGGGTAATAGTCTTTCAACGGCTTGCACCACACAATGGCCTCCGATGTGTCCACCATGGTAGAGGATGCGCTGAACTTTACCATCGCTTTCCGTTGGGGTGCTTTTAATGAACTCAGCTACTGGGTGATAATAGTCGCTGAACTCCGCGGCATCGTCAACATGTCTACCCTCCGATGTGATTGTTCCACGAGCCGCTTGCGCTATGAAGCGTTCAATGATTTGCGCACCCACCAAGTCAAGCGCGTAGAGTAGAAGATCCAAGCTCTTAGCCCATTCAAGAGCCGTTGCACCCTCCCAGATAAAGGTCTTAAACCCGATGCTATTCATATAATCGAGCATTGTCTGACTTAATGCGCGTTCAGCTTCATCATCTGGTTCATATCGAACTGCCCCCATAAATTTAGTGTACTCCAGTAATCCTTGCCTCATACCATCCCGCATGTTTCCCCTCACAGGGCTATAATATACTCGTGTATCATATGCGAGTCCAAAATAGTCTACCTCGTATTGGATCTGTTCAGATGTTCCAGGTGTGACTGAGGAGTGGATTATCACATATTGAGGTTTCCATTGCTTCGCGTAATCCACCACGATCTCCCTGAATCGAGTGGTTTCTGGGATACAGATATGCATGTATTCAACCTTATCTCCAACCGTAGGCGGATTCTGTGGCATTGCCTGTATGTCGATGGTGAACGGAGTTACCCCATTCTCCCTCATCAGCACCTCTAACGGCCCCCCGATTTCGCCTAAACCTATGATCAATGACATAGTAACTACCTTCTCCGCCAAATATTTAAATTAGTATAGACGAGTGTATAGAATGCGTGGAGGGTTTCTCACCTGTACTCTGTACTTGGCTCTCCACGCAAAGTTTTAAATAAACCACCCCCACCATATTTGGTGGTAATTATGAGTGAGGCTGAGGCTAAGAGTCGGCGAAAGAGATTAGGAGTGGTCCCTCTGCACGTCGATGTATATCCATCGACTCGAGCATGGTTGAACAACCAACGTAAGGCTAGGGGTATGACATGGAGGGGTTACTTCTCCCAACTACAAGGGGAGTTGAGAGAATTGTATCGTCGAGTTAAGGATCTTAGCGATCAACTTGATGACAAGGATGCGGAGATATTAATGCTCCAGAACAAACTATCGGAGGTTGCTTAATGGGGGAACTTGTTTTCCAATGGATCGACCCCGATTTATTAGAGCCTATGATCAATATGCGCCTCAATAAGTCTCCAGAGGAGGATTTTGAGTTTAAAGCCGACATAGCGTTACGTGGAGTCCAGCAGAATATGAAGATCAGGACTCACCCAGACCTAGAGAAACAGGTGGAGGGAATCCGCCAGGTCTACATTGGGCGACGTCGGCTTCATGCAGTAAAGGAACTTAAGAAAGAGGGAATAGGGAAAGGAAGCGTTCTAACCAAAGATTCAGCGGAGATAATCCCATGGGAGGATGCGCCTATTCTATGCCCAACCATCCTCGAAGAGGTCACTGAGTTGGAAGCCTATTTATCCACTATGAGTGAAAACGTGAGTAGAAAAGACGTCACCGATATGGAGACCGGTAACTGGATTAACATGATGATGTTGAAGTTCAACATGACGGCGAAGGAGATCGCTGAGGGCGTGGGAAAAACACCCTCATGGGCTTCGAGGAAACTGGAATTCTATAAACAAATCCAAGAAGCAGATCAACCTCTCCCAGCGACGGAGAGACAGTTCAGAGCCTACAAGAAACTGCCAAAGACGGTTCAAGATTTGATCAATGAAGACTATGAGAAAACGGGGGCATGGCCTTCCTCAAGGGAAATGGAGCTACATGGATTACCCACCGTGGATATGGTGTTAGCCGAGTATTCACCCGAACAGGTTCGATCAGGTGAGATCGATAAAGAGTTCCTAACCCACATGTTGCTCGAGAAAGGATACAAGTTTAATGAGGCGAAGAGGGTCCTAGATACTTGGCTTTTCCCTAAAACCAGTAAGCTGAAGCTTCCCAGTATGAAGAAGAATATATACACTCAGCTAGGAGTATACTACACTCCTAATTTACTTGACTCGGTTTTTAATCACCATGATTCAGAGAACGCCGAGACTCTGATAAGATACGCAAGAAGATTAACTGGAGCTATCTTAGAGGAGATAGAATCAGAGAAGGTTGAGAAAATATGGATGAAGATTCTAGCATAGAAAAAGATTTGGGATCTGAATTATCCGTTAAACTGGATAAGATACTAACCCCAGATGATGAGCGCAGAGTCAAAGCACTTTGTGACAAATACCCGGGAATTCTATACCACGTAATCATTACCCTGATCACTAAACTTGAGGACGCTGGGATTCTACCAGAGGGAAACCTCTATGATGTGATTATGGAAGGAGTAGAGAGGTGGAAGAAAAATGGATGAGGGTCCCAAAATAGACATTAAGGACCTCATCGGGCAAATGGAGAAGCCTATAGAACTCAGCCCGAATGAGAAGGAACGTATTGAGGAAACATTCACTCAACTCAGATCATTGTTAAACAGCTTTGAGATGCAGATCTTAACGCTTCCCCGGGATGAGGCTTTCTTAAAAGTGAAGATGCTTCTAACGAACGTAGATATGGCGATAAATGAAGCTAAAATTGCCCCGGGGCAATTAGCTCCAGGGGCGCAGAACCCGATACCGAAGAAGAAGGTTGTTCTGGGTCCAAAGGTGGACTTCGGGGCACTGTTGGAAGCCCTTAGCCCCTCAGGTAGAATAGTGGCGGAGCGTTTAGACTGTGTTAAGGGCTTCCATGATCCCGATATTGGTATGGATATTATATGTCAACATTGCTCTCAAGAGGAGTTAGAGGCGTGTATTAGGACCAGAGACTCAACCATCGTTGATGCATGGGATCTAGAGTTAATAGCGCAGAGGGATGGATTGGACAAGGAGATCGAGGGATGAGATAGTTGAGATCAGAAACTGATCATAACTCAGTATATTATATATATAAAGAAATGAAGTTAAGATCAATAATAAGTGATCCTAACTCAAAAAATCTACCGATATTTGAACATAAGTTAGGCGCATATTCTGATCCTAACCTCAGAATTCTCGGAAAAATACTAGTTAACGATCAATTAAGGGCAATCATGGGGTACTTCTGTGACTATGGGGCAGCTAGTAACCTAGTTCTCGAGGCGAAGACTGGTCTACCAGGTGGCTCGGTTAGAAGATTCACCAAACAATTGAAAGCCTGGAACATCCTAAGCCCAGCAATCAATGCTCCAGTGAATAAGAAAGGAGGGCCACATACATCCATTCATCAAGTAGAGGACGCTTCAGCCGAACAGATACTATACGCGCGTGAACTTCACTTCAAGCTTAAGAATAAGAAATATATGGTCGGCGTGCAACTCGCTCAGGCATTAATCGAGGATTACCCGACAGAGATAAACTTCAAGCAGATTATGGACTACGTGAAGACTCAGACAAGATTCATGCCAGTGGATATAGCTACCTTCGCGGCGGAGGAGCTGCACTCTAGGGGAATTAAAGTATGGCGCTAAACCTCGACCTAGATATTGACGTCTGTGACTCCTGTGGGTTAGAAACCAAAGTTGAGCCAGAACTCCTAGTTAACCCCTTCGTATACAAGGCTATCGACGCTTCGACAGTATGTTATGATGGCTGGGAGGCTATGTATCCTCTACTCTGCAAAGACTGTGCTATGAAAACATTCACATCTGAGGGGAGGGTTGCCATGTTCGAGAAGCTTAGGAAAAAAGGAGTGACTGTGACCAAGTTCAGATCCATGAGTGAAATAAGTAACTGGTATGTTCAACCTCCAAGACCTGACCTAGATAATAAAATCCCAGAGGAGAAAGCTGTGATTAAGGAACCGACCTCCCGATGGTAATAATCGACATCACAGCGGGGAATAGACACATATATGGGGGTAGATTGCCCTCAGATCTTAGCATCGAAGAGGAGATCATATTCATCGACATCGAGTATGACCTCAAAGTCCCGCCAACGATCTTCGCGGATAACACTAAGCTACCGATCAGGGATGAGGTGATCTCAACACACATCTATGATCCACCATACTGGTTCTTCGGCTCCAGCAAATGGCATGGGGATCCTAAGGAAGCGTCAGGGTCATTCTGGGGGAACTTTAGAAACCTGGGAAACCTCAACAGGCTTCTTCGCGGCGCATCTAAGGAAATCAAACGCACCCTAAAGATTGGTGGAGACGTGTTTGTCAAATGGTGTGATGGAGCCATAGCTTGGGATAATACCGTAGGAAAATGTAAGCCCTGGGCTTTTTTCTACTGGAGTTTTAGAGAAGTTAGCCGAGAAGAGTGGGAAAGTAAGAGTGGTAGAACTAAACACGTTACCCGCTGGATTAGATTCACCCGTGTAGCCTAGCGTAAATCACTAAACGTTCTCACCACGTAACTCCTTACAGGGGGCATAAACAGCTTCTCATCCCTGGATGAGGCATTAATCCCCCCAAATCCATAAACGTCCCCTATGGGGCATAGTTAAATAATGGATGCCCCACATAAGGTATATGGTTACAGAAAAACAGAGGGCAACTATCAAGGCAATAGGGTCACATAACGAGAACTTTGCCACAGCAGCGGGTCACCTCCATATCACGAAGGGGGCCTTAGTATCTAGGGTTGGAGAGATGTTTGAGGACTTTGAGGAATTACTCAAAATAATAGATGATAATTATCCAATCTTCGCTCGTAGGATGAAGGAGCACCCAGAGCTATACCGACCGCTGCGTAGCGTAGCTCGGAAGATGAAGAAGGAAAAAAATCCTTGAGCATAGAGGAGATACGATACTATGACGCCTTCAGCGGAACCGGGGCGATCAGAAAAGGATTCACCGAAGCAAACGATGCTATTCGACATCTACAACACTGCTCCAGTGAAAATCTTCGGATCCCTGAGAAGCAACTATCGGACAGGGAACACAGTGATTACCCAGAACTCAGATACGTCGGAGGATGCGACTTCGATAAAAACGCAAACGCCAACTACATCCATCGATGGGGCAGAGAAAACCATAGCACAGACGATATTAGGGAAATCGAAACCACAAATATCCCCGATCACGATCTTTTCTGTGCTGGATTTCCTTGCCAATCATTCTCGATTGCCGGACCAGGGGAAGGATTTGAAAGCCCTCGTGGAAATCTTTTCTTCGAGATTACCAGAATTGCGAGGGATAAAGAACCCAACATGCTACTCCTTGAAAATGTCGAGAACCTCCTCTACCATGAGGGGGGACTTACCTTCGGAGTTATCATTCGGGAACTCGGGCGCATCGGTTATAACTGCCGATGGAAGGTTGTTAATTCTAAGTTTCACGGAGTCCCCCAGCAGAGATCCCGTGTCTTCATTATTGGGTATCTTAGAGCGAGGCCCAATACCAGAGAGATATTTCCTCTCAGAAAGAGCCCTGGAGACGTTAGAGAAGAAGATAGCTACCCATTACCCACACTTAATGCAACTGATCATAAAGGTCCGGGAAAGAAACGTAGCACGATCCTCATCCCAGATTTCAGACCTGGAGAAGACATCAAGCAGCTGATGGAGCTAAGCAACTCTGAACATAGACCGATGAGTGGGAGAATCTATGATCCTAGAGGAGTAGCAGTTACGCAGAAAGCCTTAGCTGGGGGATGGGGTGTGAAAACTGGGTTATATGTTACACCGTTATCAATTATGTCAGATGATAGAAGCGTGAGCGTTATGGATAATATGTCACATACAGTTATGGCTCAAGAAGCGAAGCGGACTCTAATCAACTACGCATGGAACTGGGACGGTGAATGGGGCATCCGTAGATTAACGCCCCTCGAAGGAGAACGACTCCAGGGGTTCCCTGATAACTGGACCGCCGAAGGAGTGTATGAGGAAGGAGATCGAGTCTGGAGCGGTGAGATCAGACCCACACCAACAACCAGGATAGATCAAGTTACTGGAGAGAAATACACACTCACCGTGCATCTACCAATCAAGAAGCGCGCAGAGGCAACTGGAGTTTACCCGATACCCGATGGGCCAAGATATAAGTTGCTAGGAAACAGTATGACCGTGCCAGTGATTAGGAAACTCGGGGAAGGCATCATCAAAACATATGAGGAATTATTCGGGTAGAAGAGTAACTAAACTTAGGCTCACCCATCTGGATGTATGATCAGCAAAGTCCAATCTAACCTCTTTCACTTCTTTGCTCATAGCATACTTCATAACATCAACTATGACCCCTATCTTAGGGGAGCGTTCATCGCTTCTCTGGTGACTCGCTTTTTTCCCTATCAGCGTCGAGGTCAGCATATTTTTTCCTCACTAACTTTTCAATCACCATTAAAACGAGCTGTGTTATATCAGCCCCCTCTACTCGAAGATATGCAAGACAATCATCTTTTTCCATGTCACTATCATATTCTAAACTATACGCAGCCAACTCTGAAACATTCGCTTCTAAGGTTCGTATAATATCCTCAATTGACGCAGAATCATAGCTTCCACGATCCTCCATATGCCCCCAGATTTTTTGTTTACCGGTATTAAGAAGTGTCGGAATATGCTCTTCGAGCCGTAGTATATCCCGATCATAGATCTCCAACCGGGTTAGGATCTTGACCTTTTTATTGCAGTGGATGCAGAAAGTTTCTTTAGGAAACTGATCCTCTGACGCATAAATTATTTTTCTAGAGCAGTTTTCACAATATCCTTCATTCTTCATCGAGATCTTCCTCCAAGCTAAACTCTTCAGGGCTTTCCTCCTCCTCTTCTTCAGGGGGCGCTACGACTTGATCCCCATCTTTGAGGGGCGCTACGACTTGGTCCCCGTGGATTCCGTCGAAACGAATCTCATAAGGCACTTGTGTGTTAGCTGCGAAGAATGGGCTTGCGGTAACCTCAGCGATCCTTTTACCACCCTTACCGACTTTCCTTAGAAAGATGATTGTATGAGCCTTATGAGCTAATATGTGCCCCCCAATAGCCATAGGGTGGAAAGCGTAGGCATCTGGTTTAGCGGATACCTGGTTAGTTAATACTCCAACTGCGTTATATTGCCTTAGAAGTCTAACTAATCTATGTAGATGCTTGTTGAGCTTCTGCTGCCGAGGCGCTAAGGATTCTCGCCCAATATATTCGCTTCTAAAGTGGCTCATCACGCCATCAATGATGATTAGACGGATCTTATTCTCCTCTATTACGCGCTCCGCGTATTCGAGTAGTTGACATTGGTGGTCACTTGTAAAAGCCTCGGCTAGTATGATGCCGTTAAGAGGATTTTTCACTCCAAATCTTTTCCCGATAGCGATGATCTTTTCGGGTTGGAAAACGCTTTCAACATCTATGTATAATACCTTAGTGTTCAATCCACCTTTATCGAGAGGTAATTGGGCTACTACTGCTAATTGATGAGTTATCTGGGTTTTCCCTGCGCCAAACTCACCGAATAGTTCAGTGATGCTATTAGTCGGTATCCCACCTTCAACTAGGGAATCTAAACCCGGTGCCCCGAAGGAAAGAGACTCTCTTTCACCTATGGACTCTGCGTAGGTTGACGCTAATTGGAATCCTAGATCCATGGTTTTTCCTGCTTCCTTTATGAATTTCTCAGCGGATGTATCGGAAATCCCTTGAATCTCTGTTAGTTCCCTTACTGAAGCTGTTGCTATTGATCTCACGGTAGTGTACCCTGCTACCTCAAGACTGGCGGCTGTCGCGGGTCCTAGATCAGGAAGGTCCCGTATGTTAACGTATTTCTCGACGAAAAACTCTCGTTGCTTACTTGACATAATGTTCTAACTCCTTGATTGAGACGTGTATACCCCATATCTTTAACACTTCCAGTCTACATGCCTCTAGGGACGTAGGTGAAAGTGGTTCTATGTTCATGTTGACTAGCTCCGCGTTTGCGTTCATGATCTTCTCTGTGAAGTGAGCCTCATACTCAGCCCTCTTGTCAGCTTCTGAGATAAAATACCGTGTGAAGTGTTTGAGATTCACACGTCTACCTAGTTCACCGCGACGAACCAGCGTGGCTTTCCCAGAGTATTCCTTATGGACACTAAATCCATTGCGTAGAGCCATATTCAAAGGATCAAGAACCTCAACCTCGAGACTTGGATCATAGTTTATAATCGAGTCCTTCGCTATGCTGAACTCATACATCTCCTCAATAGGTCCCTCCTCAACCTTAGAAGGATGCCCAGCGTCAGCCATCTCAGCGAGTTCCTGTTCGGTATATTTGATGAGCGGATACAGTCGCTTAGATTCCGTGCCTTTACTATTACGCTTAGGATCATCAACCCAGCCACCGTTATAGAGTTCTATTAACTTAGCATACGTAGAGACATCAGAGTCATCTATAATGTGATAACATTGATCAGCCATAAGAAAATAGTATCCCAAGAGGTATATACTTTTATTGGTTTCTAAGCTCGGCGATTTTCTTAGGATTAGGTTTAGGAGCTTCACGCATATACTGAGTATAGAGAACATCATGCACTCTGCCAATACTCTGATCCAGTAGCTCCAGTTCCTCATCAGTTAACTTATCAAACGGGGGAATAAACGCGGACTCAATCGTGATACTGTTATTAGGTCCCATACGCGCTCTAACTTCATAGAGATCAGGGATAGCGGGGAAGCTACAGTCCTCATTCCATTGAAGCACCCACCATTTAGGGAAAGCCTTCAGCAACGCCTGAGTCAACGTCATATTCTTCCTAATCGGAAAAGGATA
>Ga0307377_10002579_pt1 | contig 21248 bp, 18 predicted proteins | sample TR3MG_FD_202535 | JGI IMG/M metagenome (GOLD analysis project Ga0307377, IMG submission 202535) | Soil microbial communities from Risofladan, Vaasa, Finland - TR-3 | ecosystem: Environmental > Terrestrial > Soil > Coastal area > Acid sulfate soil | place: Finland: Risofladan, Vaasa | collected...
TTTGCTCAGCCGATAAGTGCGCCCAGGAGGGTTGCCCGCTACATTTTGCCCGCCGCCGGGCGGAATTGGCCCATATCCTGGTCGTTAACCACGCCCTTCTGCTGGCCGATGTGGCTTCTGAAAACCGGATATTACCAGAGTACGTCGACCTGATCGCCGACGAAGCACACCATTTGGAAAGCGCCGTGACCAGCGCTCTAAGTTTCCGCGTGGATAAACGCTTGATTGAGAGCTTGTTGGATGAAGTCACCAAACCCCGGGTAGGGCTATTGGCAGATTTGGTACGCCGTGTAGAAGCAGCCTTACCGGCCGAATATAGTCAAACTATTGCCGGCCGTGTCGAGGAATTGCGTGAGGCCGGGCAGCAATCTGTGGGCCGCTTAGAAGAATTCTTCCTGACATTGGACCATTTTTTAAGCCAGTTTGCCAGCGGGCAGGCCTTGTACGCGGAGCAAGTCCGCTTTACCCAGGGAATTCGTTCCCAACCTTCTTACGACGAACTGGAAATTAGCTGGGACAATTTTAACCAGCAATTAAAAACCATAACGAAGTCGTTGGGCAAATTGAACGGTAATCTGGCCGATCTATCAGCGAGTCATGACATCGAGGATGGGGAAGATTTATGGCTGGCCTTGATGAGTCTGACCCGCAGCCTGGAAGAAATCCAGAAGAACATGGACGATTTGTTGGTCAATCCATCTGAAAATAGGATCTATTGGGCCGAACTTTATAAGCAGAGGATTTCCTTGCATGCGGCGCCGCTCCACGTCGGTCCTCTGGTGGAGGAACACATATTTAAAACCAAAGAGACAGTCATCCTGACCTCGGCTACTTTGCGTACGGTTGGACATAGCCAGGATGGTAAACCCAGCTTCGACTATTTGCGGGAAAGGCTTCATGCCCAACATGCCGACGAATTGGCGGTCGGATCTCCCTTCGATTACCAGGCATCCACATTGCTTTATTTACCCACCGATATCCCTGAACCTAACCAGCCAGGTTATCAACGGTATGTGGAGCAAGCTATCGTGGAGATAGCCAGCGCTCTGGGCGGCCGGACCCTGGCTTTGTTCACCTCCTATAGCCAGTTGCAGAGTACGGCCAAAGTCATCACGCAAACTCTGAACACAGCCGGTATCTCTGTCCTGGCCCAAACGGAAGGTAGCTCACGCCAGCAACTATTGACTCAATTCAAGATGGAAGACAGCCGGGCCGTCCTTCTGGGAACCCGATCATTTTGGGAGGGCGTCGACGTGCCCGGCCCTGCCTTACAGGCTGTTTTAATCGTCAAGTTTCCCTTCGACGTGCCCTCCGATCCGGTCTTCGCCGCGAGATCGGAGACCTTCGACAGCCCGTTTTTTGAATATTCAATCCCGGAAACTGTCTTGCGTTTTCGCCAGGGGTTCGGCCGTCTTATCCGCCGCCAGGACGACGAAGGGATCGTTGTTGTCCTGGACAAGCGCATCCTCACCAAGAGATATGGCCAGGCGTTTTTGGACGCCCTGCCAGAGTGTACAGTGTTGCGCCAGCGGCTTGATCGCCTTGGCGAGCTTAGCCTTCGCTGGCTAAATCGGGATAAAAGCCAGATCGGAGGTTAAAGGTCGACCAATCGTACAAACCGGTGGTTGAGTAAGAATTACCATTTATGCTATGGTAATGGCAAGAAACAGTTACTATGGGCAATGGGTCTATGAAGAACTGGGTACAGCGACTGCTCCTTCCGGGCATCATCGCAGCGCTCCTGGTAAGTTGCAACTTCCTGGAGGAGCGTACAAGTAAACCACCAGCCGTCACACCGCTAGCCGGTTCAACAATGACGCCGGCCGTTCCAACAAAGACTGCCAATCCGCCGGCAACCGCTGTTCTGCAGGCGGCAACAGCTACTACCGAAGCGACTGAGCCGGCATTGCTCCCCACAGTAACCTTCGCTTTTCCACCCGCCACAACCACCAGCGAGCCTGGCCCTCCCCCAACACCAGAAGGTAATGCCACAGGGCCACTCCCCACCGCCACGATGTCCGCCAGCGCCGGCGATCCCTTGATTAATTTCTTCAGGGCAAATGTCGAGGAAACTGATCCGGGTAACTCCATAACGCTAGAATGGTCGACCACCAACGCAATGACGGTCACCCTTTGGCACCTCGTGCCGACCGGCCAGTTTGGCGATTTCTGGACCGTGTCGGAAAGCGGCTCATTTGATTACCCGGTTGGCATGCGCGAGCGCAATCAAACCACATTTGCCCTTTCGGCTATTGATGAACAAGGGAGTAACGAAATGGTCACCGTGGCGGTGACCATTCGTTGCCCGGATGAATGGTTTTTTAGCAATCCCCCGGATATCTGCCCGGCTACGGCCGCCCTTTATTCGGCCGCGGCCGAGCAACAATTCGAACGAGGTACGATGATTTGGATTGCCGGTGAAGATCGTATCTATGTCTTGTTCGGCGATGGTCAACAATATGCCTGGCAGGCTTATAGCGATGAGTGGAGCCAGGGAGAACCAGAGAATGATCCCAACCTGGCGCCCCCCAGTGGGCTGTACCAACCAGTTCGGGGATTCGGCCAAGTCTGGCGAGAGCAACCCGAAGTAATGGATCGCCTTGGTTGGGCCGTCAGCGAAGAAAACGCTTATGATGCGGCCATCCAGAGAACCTCCTTTGCCAAGTACAACGAGACCTACATCGGCGCGCTGGACGGCGCCCTTTGGCGTCTCATGGCTGAAAGAAGCGACTGGCTAAAAATCAACCCTCGCGCAAATAGTTGAAACACTCCCATTTGTACTGAGGAGTTTGAACAGTTAGAATACGACGGTCCCAATGTTAGGGCGTTGGTTTTGGTTTTACCATCCACACAATTGCATTGGTTAGCGGAACAGTTCTTCTTTGAACCGTCCACGAGAGGTGTTAAGATGCAACGTACCATAGTATTAGGGTTATATATGTTGATTTCCATCCTGGCCATTGCCGGTTGCCGGCAGGCTGAAGGTGATTCCGTCGTATCTGGGGATGCCGTCTACCGCCAGCGGATAGCCCTGCCTGAAGATGCCGTCGTCGTTGTCCAAATTCGGAATATATCCCTGGCCGATGCGCCGCCAGAGCAAACCCTCTTAGGAGAACAAATCATTGAGAATCCAGGCCAGGTGCCTGTTCCCTTCCGGGTACGTTACCACTCAGATGAAGTCATCGAAAATGCGATGTATGGCGTCGGAGCGCGGATAGAGGACGGCAACGGCAATCTGCTGTTTATCAGCACAGAGGCGACGCCGGTGATTACCCTGGGAAACCCAACCTCAGATGTTGAGTTAACGGTAGAGCCGATAGGGGCTGAAGCAGCGGCGATGGCTGCCCCTCCGGCCGACACGCCCACCCCACTGCCAACCTGGCCGCCGGCCTTGATCACAGCCGCCGTTGCCACTTATGAAGCTTATTTTGCCGGCCCAACCAGAACACCCGGTGCGGCGCCCGGCGACACCTCGGAACTAGAAAATGCCACGGCCATACCAAGTCAAGCTCCAGTCATCGTCAACTTCTTCGCTTCTGCCTTGCCCGAATCCCCAGATGTTCGCTTCAATCTGAATTGGGATACTTCCAATGCAAGTAGGGTAGAGATAGCTGGCCGCGTCATGGATAACCCCCAGACCGGCAGTTGGCCAATCTACGCGGAAGAAAACGATTGGGTACTCTGGGCAGCCAATGACGTTGCCTGGGTCGATCAGTTCCTAGAAGTCAGGCCCGACTATGATCAGGGCACGGCCCTGTCGAGTCTTTCAGTTTTCAGCCACCAGGTCACTCTCACTGTCAAGGACTCCCAATTTGTGGACAGGGATATTCTAACTGTGTTGGTTAATGGCCTGCCAATCCTACAGAATTACACCTTGGACGGCCGTTTTGTATCCATACCCCTAAGCCTTTATAGAGGTCCCAACCAGATCCAGTTCCAGGTGAATAGTGAAGGCACAACCCCACTGGCCGTATTCGAGATCCAGGTCAGCAATGTCAGCAGCGGTTCAGCCAGCCAGTTCTCTCGCGCCTTGCGTGCGGGCGAGAGCGAGGTGATCACCATTACCGCTCCCTGATAAACATATCAGGTGCTGGCACAAATCAAACAAGTTTTAATGTTTGTTCCTGGCGACCGTCTCCCGGCCGCTTTTTTTGGAGGCACAGATAAAAATGAAGCGACGTGTGGTTATCACAGGCCTTGGCACGGTCAATCCCTTGGGTAGTGATCCGGAATCAACCTGGGAAAGTATTGTCAGAGGTAAAAGTGGCATCGAGTATATCCCCGAGTTTGAAGCTAGTGGATTAAAAACCCATTTTGGCGGTCAAGTAAAGGCGTTCGATCCGGCCGCTCTTTTCGGCCGTAAAGATGCCCGGCGCATGGACCGGGCCACCCAATTTGCGCTGGCCGCGGCCGATCAAGCTCTGACCGACAGCGGGTTGGAGTTGACTGAGTCTGTTCGCGAACGAACAGGGGTTGTTATGGGCTGCGGATTGGGAAATATCGGCTCAGCCATTGAGGGGATCAGTACCTTCAATGAGCAGGGACCGCGAAAGGTTAGCCCCTTCTTCATACCCATGATGCTGGCCGATGCGCCGGCAGCCACCATATCGATCAACTTTGGTCTGCGCGGGCCAAATATGGCCATCGCTACCGCCTGCGCGGCCGGGAACAATGCCCTCGGCGAAGCGGCCAAGATGATCCAGCGTAATGCGGCGAATATTGTTCTTGCCGGTGGAGCAGAAGCGCCTCTATGGCCTTCGGTCATCGCCGGGTTTAACGCCACCGGCGCGTTGTCAACTTTCAACGAGGATCCGGCCGGGGCATCCCGACCTTTCGATGCCCGGCGGGATGGCTTTGTGACCGGCGAGGGGGCGGCGGTTCTGGTACTAGAAGAGCTGGAGCACGCGCTGGCCAGAGGCGCACAAATAGTTGCTGAATTTTACGGCTACGGCACCAGCGCCGACGCTTATCATATATCGGCCCCGGCTGAAGACGGCTCCGGTGCTGCCAATTCTATGCTTACCGCTTTAGACGACGCCAACATCCGGCCGCAAGATATTGACTACATCAATGCCCACGGCACAGGGACAAAGCTGAACGACCAGAGTGAGACCCGGGCCATCAAACATGTCTTCGGCGAATATGCCTACAAGGTGGCTATTAGCTCGACCAAGTCGATTCATGGGCACTTGCTTGGCGCAGCCGGCGCCCTGGAGGCATTGATCTGCATCAAGGCCCTAAGGGCTAACTTCATCCCCCCAACGATCAATTATCAAAAGCCTGATCCTGATTGTGACTTGGGATATACGCCCAACAAGGGCCGGCCGGCGACCATAAAAATGGCGCTGTCCAACGGCTTTGGCCTTGGTGGCCACAACGCGACGATCATTTTGGGCGAGTATGGGGTCAATCACACCGGCAATTGGTAAATAGGGCCAGCGTTACTCCTGCTCGTTAATTTTACGCAACTTCTCCCCAAGTTGCTGCTCGGAGGCAGACATACCGCTCTGCACCTGTGGGTAGGCGAGCCAGACCAACATGAACCCAAAAATGGCGCCGGTCAGAGCTCGCAAGGCAGGGGTGCTTTCGCGCAACGGGAGTAACTGTTGGACTGTTTCCCTCAGACCGCTGACTTGCGATCCATCAGTAGGGGCAGCCCAATAACTAAACAGCTGGCTAAATCCATCGAGGGCAATGGGTCCAATGCCAATGATAATGAAGAGCAGGAAAGGCAGCGCCTTGATCTTAACTCGATAGCGGAGCATGCCAAAAATTAACCCGCCGATTAGAATAAAACCGTATATCCCAATGTCTCGCTCGCATAGAGCCATCTTATAGCCCATCTGCTCATTACCGAGAAACCGGCGAGCGGCCACAAAGAAAGCCGGCCAGTCCCCTTCTTCAACACCGTCAAACTCTGAAATCTGAGAAGTATATGATTCTAATGGTTGGAGGTTGGTACCGGCGATCTCGCGCGGGTATGCTGTCTGCTCACCAAAGAGAAAAAAGGAACGCTGAGCCATCTGGTGGCATAAGGGCGAGTAAATTGTGTAAATCACTCGCGCAGGCGTTTCCGCCCCGGCATTCATCAGGACCGGGGCCAATATTGGCAGAGCAACATAGACCAGGATAATGGAGTTTAGTACGGCCAGCCAGTGGCGAGTTATCCAATGAACCGCGCGGTCGATAGCGATGATAACTGTTCGCTGCCAACCGGTAACAGGCTGGACTTCAGGTGGTGGCGCCATCAGCTTCCTCCATCTTAGCCTGCATCAGCCAACATCCCGGCTAAATAATTTTCGATTTGATTCATGGTTAATGGGCCGCGGTGAATGGCTGTCACAACACCGGTATCGTCAACAAAATAAGTTGATGGCAGGACGCCAAAGCTACCATATTCCGTTGATATGACACTACCTTCATCTAACAACGGGGTAAAGGTTAGACTCATTTCTTCATAAAAGAATTCGCCGGCCACTTCGGCCGTTTCATCCTGATTCAGGGCTAGAATTACCAATTCATCATCCCGGAATGTTTCGAAGGCCTCTTGCAAAGCCGGCATTTCAATGCGGCAAGGTGCGCACCAGGTCGCCCAGAAGTTAATAATCACCGGTTGCCCACGAAAATCGGCCAATCGCACCGGTTTGCCGTCCAGGTCAGAAAGGGTGAAATCAATGGCCTCATCGCCGACGGCCAATACGCCGCCAGTTGACGAGATGGAAGGGCGGTCATCGCCCCCCCCAAGCGACGGAAGTTCAGCCACTTGATCGAGTATCGTCGTCGAGCCGTGGATAATGACCGGTCCACCGGCATCACCGCTGCCAAACAGGTCGCGGCCGAAAAGTAATAGGCCCAAGGCAGCGCCTAATAACAAAAAACCAGCGAAGATTAAAAATGGATTGCGGCGCGAAACCGCATCGTGTTCTGGATTAGGATCTTGGTCCGGGTTGGCTGATTGCTCGCGCATTGGGCTAACTGAACATCGTGATCAGTTTATCTTCAAATTCAGCGAACCACAGGGCCAGGTCGGGAGGGACCAGGCTGTTAAATGAAGCCAGGGTACCGCTCAGAAGAAAAAGGCCCATCAAGATAAAGAGTACCCCACTAAACAGTTGGGTCGTGTGCAGGTGGAGTGGCACTTTGCGCTGTCGCTGGGGGCCGGTCAATATCCACAACAGGACCCCGATCACTGCAATGATTAACAAGGCAAGCGCGATGCCAACGGTGAAGGATTGTCCAGCGAAGAAGTCAAATCGTAAAAAGGCGTATTCTGTGGCCGCTACCAGAATGCGCCAGATAACCAGCGCCCAAATTAGGCCAATTAAAAAAACACTGACCGAGACGTTCCAACCTTTACCGCGCAGCGCGCGCCACAGCAAACTCTGCCTATCGGCCCGTCCGAAGAAAGTAGAGACAACAATCAAAGGCAGACCCAATGCCAGGGCGTAAATGAACAACAACATCATACCGCGGATCACCGAACCGGTTGTCCCGGCCATGGTTAGCACCGTGCCCAAAATCGGTCCAACACAACTGGACCAGCCCACGGCAAAGGTCATGCCAAAGAGGAAGGAGCCGCCTAAAGAATTATTGCGCACGGTGGCCTCATCCTGTTGTTTTTGGACCCCGGTAAATCCGCGGCCCATTAAGGCCATCACTCCGAAAATGAGGATCAAGGCGCCGCCGATCAGCATGATCAGCGATTGGTTTTGGCGTAGAATCCGGCCGATCACCGATGCACCGGCCCCCATAATACTGAATACAGAAGCCAGCCCTAACATGAAAACGAGCGTATTAAGCGCAATTTGTTTTCGCCCGCTGGCAATAGCGAAGGCAAAGTAGGCTGGCAGGATGGGCAAGGTACATGGCGACACAAAACTCATAATGCCGCCGAATGCGGCCAAAAACGCCAGCACCATAAACGGCTGGGTTTGTACACCGCCGAACATGGGTGGGGGCGCCGATGATTGGGTTATCGTGCCCACAATCAAAAAGGCAATGATCAGCCCCACTACGCCTATGACTATCAATTGTAGTGGCGATAATCGCAAGGAACCTTTCGCAGAACCTAACATGTTTATATTTTCTCCAAGATCAGCCAGTTAATCATGTATATTGCCGCCAGGACCGTCAATCTTAGGGTCGGTCGATAGACAATACCCATTCTGCTTACCTAGAGTTCCAAATTTAGACTATCTTCATAAAATAAACGTAAACTACCTTACTTGTTCTGTGAATCTTCATCCTCTTCTAAGAGTTGGCGCAGAAGATGAAGTTCCTCCCTGATGTTGCGCTGCCGGTTGGCCAGGACAAGAACGTAAAACAAAGCGATGGCCCACATAACGCCATAACCAAGAATAAGGTAGCCATTATTTTTATTCGGATCCACAACACCGCTCTGGGCAAAAACATTCAGAAGGATCATAGCTGTCATCATCTAGTATCTCCCTTCTACTAACTCGCGTTGGGTTATCATTGCTGCTGTAATCGAGTCATCACTCTGGTTTTGAGCTCGGCTGCGTCATCCAATAATCGTTGCAGGCGCAATCGATTAGCCAGCCAGGTCAGGTAGAGTACGGTAAAGGTCAGCACCGAGACGTTCAGGCTGATCACCATCTTGCCGCTATCAATGCCTGAGAATTCTTGCAATCCCTGGGCTGTTTCACTGGCTTCGCCAAGAATCACCGGGTGAATGTCGCGTAACAGGCGAATACTGAGGTAGGTAATGATGACCGTTACGAATCCGGCAATCACATAAACGGCCGCGAATCGACTTCGCCGATCCTCATCTTCAATGGCCCCACGCAGCATAAAATAAGCTACGTAGACCAACCACATAACGGTTATGGATGTCAGGCGGGGGCTCCAGGTCCACCAGGTTAACCACGCCGGCCGGCCCCAAACGGAGCCGCTAACGATGGTCATAGAGGTGAAGACCAGGCCAATCTCCACTGAGCCTACAGCGATCGTATCCCAGATCTTGGCCGGCTTACGTAAGTAGAAAACGCCACTTAACAAAGCGACAAAGAAGGCAACGGCCGCGACCCAGGCCCCACCTACATGGAAATAGAAGATCCGCTGGACATTGCCCATCGTGCTTTCCACCGGAGCGTAAAAGAAGATTACGACCAGACTGATCAAGATCATGATGCCCGCCGCCCAGTTCAAGATCGGGACAATGCGGTTAAGATTCATTCGGTCAATTCGTTCTGCCATCTCTTCCTCCTCAGACTATTACTCTTCAACAACGTAATGATACGTCAAGAATCCGGCCGTCACCATGAATATATCGTAGGCAACTACGAGGGAAACGGCAAATTGAACCTCGGACCATTCCGGGGGCACTGCAGCCACATAAGCGGCCGTTACCTGGGCGGCCGCCAGAACGACCGGTAAAGTCAAAGGCAACAATAACACCGGCAACAATACTTCACGGGTTCTGGTCTGCACCGTCATTGAGGTAATTAATACACCGGCCGCCACATAGCCGATGGTGCCAAGAATAAGGATAAAAAGAACCTGCGGGCGCCAAAAGGGCTTGTTGAAAAATGCCGTGAAAATGGGGACCAAAATCGCTTCCATGGCCAGCGTAAAAATGATAACGCTGATTACTTTGCCAACATAGATGGCGCTACGGTCAATGGGCGCCATAAGGATCGCCTCGAGACTGCGATTTTCCTGCTCCGCCATCAATGAGCGATTTAAACCCAGGGTACCGGCCAACAAGATCGTAACCCATAAAAATCCAGTAGAGGCGTCTCTCGCCGCGGCCAAGCTACCATATAAAGCGAAGTTGTAGATAATGGCCGCCGTAAGAGAAAAGACCAGCATCACGCTTAAGATCTGCCCAGTATGCCACTCCATGGTTAGATCTTTCCAGACGATAGCCCGCACTGTGGCCATATAAGATAAATTACCGCTCGCCAGCTTATTCTCTTCCGTCATCGTTTCTTTAGTCGATGTTGTCACAATTATTTTATCGCCTCGGGGCAGGGATCAACCCTGCGCGCCTTTACGCTCTTTTACACTACGCGTTACATCGCCATACAAGGCCAGAAACTCGGCCGCGTTTACCTCTTGCCTTTCGACGATCCGGGCGATTCTACCACGATTCAGGATGGCAATTCGCTGACACAGGTCCAGTCCTCGAGCCAAGTCGTGGGTGATCATGAAGATCGTCCGGCCTTTTTCAGATTCTCGAGACAGGAGGTCATCTAGCAAGCGCGTCGCCTCCTGGTCCAGACCCGTATAAGGCTCGTCCAACAGTAAAACATCGGGTTCATGTAAGGTGGCCCGGGCTATCGTTAATCGCTGGAGCATGCCACGAGAAAAACTTCGCACCGGGTCCCTCTGGCGGGCCAATAGTCCCACCATCTGTAAGGCCTCAGCGACTCTCTCCTGGCGATGGTCCAATTGATAAAGACGGGCAAAAAAATCCAGGTTCTCGGCCGCGGTCATATCCCCGTAGAGCAGGGCCTGATGAGAGACCATACCAATATGGCGACGAACTTTTTCAGCATCCCCGGGTATGGACCAGCCCCCCACCAGCAGTTCGCCATCGCTCTGTTTCATAAGGGTGGCGACGATGCGCAACAACGTCGTCTTGCCCGCACCGTTGGAACCGACCAGGGTGACAAATTCACCCGGCCGCACGTGGAGATCGACGCCGCGAAGCACGGCATTCATGCCATACTTTTTTGTCACTCCGCTGATCTTGATCATTTAAAATTTGGTCACGATGACAACGAGATGCCCTACTCAAAGCCTTGGGTGGGGTCGTTGTGCAGTTGATATTTATCGCCAGGGACGCTGGCTGATGTCGCCGATTCTTATTCCCAAATAGCCATCAAATCGGCTTTTATCTCTTCCCGTTCGCGATGATACGTCGGCTCATCTATCTCACCGGCTTCGAAGGTATCATCCAGATCGGCCAGTTCCTGCAGCAATTCTTCCCGGCTCATCACCTGGACGGGTTCTTGTCGCCAGCCGCGGATAACCCACACAGCAATTACGATCACCCCAACGGCCACAGCCAGGCCAATGAGCAGTTCCGTGACATTATCGCGAATCACATTGGTGCTCGAAGCGCCGCCTGTCATACTAGGCTCGCCTTCAAGCCTTAAAATGAGTTCACTCCCGGCCGGTAAATTACCTTGTCCGTAGGTTGACACTGGGCCAGTTCCCATCGACTGGGATCCGCCACTCTGCCAGTTGTCTCCTGCCAACGCCACGCCCACATCCGGGATAACCAGGTTTACACCGCCGGTATTGTAGGCAATAGGATGGGAGATCGTTCCTCCATCTTCATAAGGCAGGCTGTATAGGGCCACCAGGGTCAGGCTACCCGGCCCAGGTCGTAGCGGTAGTGTGTCGGCCCAGCCAGAGCCGGTCTCGATGACTTCGTTGGCCGGGATAAATGAATCGATGGAGCCAAATCCACGCTGAAAAGTAACATCTTGGGCCCCTGATGGCAGGGAGATTTCAAAAGTCCCCAGGTTCGCATTACCGGATTCACCCACAAACACCGTCGAATCATTATTACTGGCGATATAAACTTCGCTGACCAATACTTGATCGCTATCAAAACCGAGCACCAGGTGGAGTTGCTCAATATTTATTGCGCCGGGATCGGTTGCCGGATCAAATACCGTTATGGGTAAGTTAAGTTCCGGTTGGTCAAACGTTACCTGGCCGAAGTCACTTCCGAAGTCAATATCCTCATATTCCAGTGATACACGGAAGAACCAATCCTGGGGCACCTCGGTTAAATCGAATTGAAAAAATCCATCCGCATCCAGGGTATCTTCCATCTCAAGGGTGATGTCCAGATCCTGGGTGAAGGCTCTGAGACGAGCAATATTTCCTGTGGTTAAAACGTCGCCGGTGGTGCCATTGATCACTTGCCCCAAAACGATGGCCTGATCTAACGGCCGGAAACGCGCCAAGGTGTCGGTGTAGCCATAACTGAACGTACGCATGTAGTCGATAACCGACCAAAGTGCTTCATCGTCAAGATCGAATTCGTGATCGGGGTTCTGATTTGTCGCCAATGAATCAAAAACCGACTGATTGCTATGATTAAACCAGTAACCGCTATTCGACAAATCGCCTGGTTCAGAGCTTGACTGATCTACTTCCGGACCGTCACCGGCCCCGGATTCACCGTGACAGGCCAGGCAATTCTCCCCATAAACCACCTGCCCCTGCTCGACCACCTCAACCGGTGTGCCTAAACTATAAATGGCAGCGATCAAGTCCCAGCGGCTTGTTTCGCTCAGGGGATCGCTGCTCGCCTCTCCAAAAGGAGGCATCCCCTTGTCAACGCGGCCATTCGTGATGAGTTCAAACATCTCTACCGGGATAGCCGCGCGCAGATATTCTGGGGAAGCATGGGCCGTGGGTGGATTCGGTAAATCAGGGGCCATTTCGCCGTCACCCTGCCCGGTGGTCCCGTGACAATTCGAACAGCGGTCCGTATAAGGGATCATCCCGGCAAAGGCATCAGGCGGATCATCCGGCAACTGCCCGGCCTGGGCCAGCACGCCGCCGGCAATCGCCAGGAGAAACAACGCAACCAGGGTCGCAATAATCAAGCGGGGACGGCCCAGGGCATGCTGCCCCGAGCTATGAATGGTGTTTTTTTGGATCGGGTTCATACGTGTTGGGGGTTAAGTAGTTTATGGCCGCAGTTGGCGCAGAATTTATCATCCGGATCGGTGGGCCGGCCGCATTCAGGGCAATATTTACTTTTCCCATTGTTGGCCGCCGGTTGGGGCTGGCTACTTTCCGGGACTTTGGTGATGGGCTGGTTACTCTCCTGGGCTGGTGTAGCGGGCTGGCTCCGGCGCAAAGCGATAGCCGCTTCAATCTCGCTCTCGAAATCCGCTGTCGATCCGGCCGAAAGCCCGGCAGTTACCGGTTCAGCGATGTCCCCACGTTCCTCTATTTCATCCAGCCTACGGTAAATATCCTCGGCCTCAACCATAAATTCCTCGCGTTGCCTCTGGTAGTCGGCTTCGTTCATTATTCCGGTATCGTAATCAAAGTCCAGGCTGCGGATTTGAACCAGGATGGCCTCTTTCTGGGCAATCAAGGCCTGGTATGGTGTCATATTCGACACAGAACGAGGGACTGGCTTAAGTAAAGGGCGGGCAAGGTACAAGCCCACCAGAACCAATAAGGCCAGTCCTAAAAAAATTGAACCTATCGTCATAATATTCCTTCAGAAATGCGGCGCATGCGCATGAAAATTTGTCACTTTATCCTTCAACCGAGCTGGCCGGTGTTGCCAACATTTGATCGATTAATCCGGTTAGCAAGGTTTCATTAACCGGGCCAAGCTGGTAATGCACAACTTCTCCGGCCTGGTTAATGAAGAAAGTTTCGGGCACGCCGGTGATATCATATTTGCTAGATATTTGAGATCGCAGATCGGGTGCATTGGGGTAGGTGATGTTGTATTCTTCCAAATATTCCAGCGATCGCGGTTCAACATCAATATAAGCCACACCCAAAAAAACAACGCCATCATCGCGATAAGCCTGCCATGTTTCTTCTAATATATCAGCCTCAATCTTGCATTCAACGCACCAGGAAGCCCAAAAATTAAGCACCACCGGGTGACCCTCGTAGTCAGAGAGGCTGGCCGTAGGTTGATTTTCCCATTCGTAGCCATTGAAAAATTGCATCTCAAAGTCCGGCGCCGTGTCATCAGGTCGATCTACAGCGGCGTTTTTCATGCCAAAGGCTAATATACCGATGAAGATTACAGCGATACCTACAATAGCAATGATGCCCAAACGGTTTCGTTTAGGTTCATCTGCTACTGGCGTCAAATCATCCATATTGTCAGTCATCGTTTCATATCTCGTAATTCAGATTCAATTCGTGATCGATAATCGCCATCTTCCGGCACTTCTTTAGCTGGGACCGGTGACTCAATCGGAGCAACGGCGACCGATTCTTCAGCTTTAGTCGTTCGGGAATTCCTGAAATAGCGCAGGAGTATTATCCCCCCGACAATCAAAGCCAGGATCGGCAATAACCAAACCGTCAGTGTAACCCCACTGCGTGGTGGTTCGGCCAGCGCCCGCGGTCCATACTGATCCAGGAAGTAAGCCTTGATCTCCGCTTCGGTTTGGCCTTCACCCAATTTAGTGCGTATCACCTGGCGCCAGTCAGCGCAGGCCTGGGTAGCACAGACGTCCAAGGGCGTGCTCTCACATATGGGGCAGTACAACCCCTTGGCAATAGCGTTAACCTCATCATCGGTAACCTGGCCCGACCCAGCTTGCGCAAACGCGGGAAGAACCAGGATGGCCAAACACAACAGGGCGCCAAACAAAAAGCCAAGCCGGAACAGAATTCGAGAATGATTGGTATTCCATTGGGCCCGAAGTGAAGCCATGCTGTCGTTACAAGAGTTCGTTCTGTTTTGCTTCATGTTCATTCTAATCGCCGGCCGCGCCTCCCACTGCCAAACGGCTTCGAGCGCCTGCAGCCGCCTTGATCTTCTCATCGGCCGGATCGCGCCAGGCGGCCACCAGGGTACCGGCTATAAAAATAAGGGCGCCTGACCAGACCCAATTTATCATTGGGTTTAAAAATATGCGGAAGGTCGCCGCTTCGTTGGTGCTGCTTTCCCAATTCACTAAAATGACGTAAAAATCTTCCGTAAGTGTCGAGCGCACGGCGGGTATAGTCATGGGTTGCCGGGTGCGGGTGTAAAGTTCAGTACGGGGAGTGAGCGATCGGATAAATTCTCCGTTTTTATAGACGTCGACATTTGCACTCGTTATCATCAGATCATCCGCACCGGCGTTAACTTCGATACCCGTATAGGTCATGCTAAAATCACCAATTTCTACAGAACTGCCTCGAGCGAGTCGGACTTGAGTCTCCTGCTGATATAGCTCAGTGCTGATGATCCCAAAAGCCATAACCAGCACACCTATATGGATGATGTAACCACCATATCGACGACGATTGCGGCTAATCAGCGCCGCGAGCGCCGCGAATGGCGACTCGCCCTTGCTGCGCATTCGCGCCGAAGCGCCTTTGAAAAATTCAAAGAGTGTGAGGATGAGCGAAAAGATGACGATCCAAAAGCCCAGCAGCGCAATCCAGTTGCGGACGCCGAAGATAAAGAGGATCACTACGGCCAGAGTCGCCGCCGCCAACGGACCCAGAATCATCCGGCCGAGCCAGCGCGTGCTGGTCCGGTACCACATGGTCAATGGGGCGATACCCATCAGAATTAACAAACAAGCAAAGAGAACCCCATTGACAAGTTCGTAGAAAGGGGCGCCGACAGTCACTTTTTGGCCGGTAAAAAGCTCAGTAGGCACGGGGAAGTAGGTGCCAAAAAAGGTTACGGCGGTAATCATCAAGAAAAAGAAGTTGTTGAGCATAAAAGCCGATTCTCGAGACCAGAAGGATTTTATCTCACCGGTTGATTTCAATTGGTCCCGGCGTTGGTAGACCCAATAGATGGAAAAGAATATCATGAACGTCCAAAAGGCCAGGAGAAACCAGCCGATATTGGATTGGGCAAAGGCATGGACCGACGAAACCAGACCACCACGAACGTTTAATGTTCCCAGGACCACCAGAAGATAAGTAACAATGATCAGGGTGATATTCCAACCTTTGAACATATGTCTCTTTTCCTGGATGACAACGGAATGCAAAAAGGCTGTACCGGTCAACCAGGGCAGAAGTGAAGAGTTTTCGACCGGGTCCCAGGCCCAATACCCTCCCCAACCTAACACGTCGTAAGCCCACCGGCCGCCTAGGATGAGACCGACGCCCAAGAAGAGCCAGGCTGCCAGCGTCCAACGCCGGGTGATGCGAATCCATCCCCGGTCGAAGCGGCGGGCAATCAAGGCCGCCATGGCGAAGACGAAGGGGATAGTGAAGCCTACATAACCCAGGTAAAGCATGGGCGGGTGGATAATCATCCCCGGATGGCGTAGCAGCGGATTCAAGCCCTGGCCATCAGGAGGAACAAATTCCGGGCGAAGAAATAAATTCTGTATATAGGTTACCGGGCCATTAATGAGGATCGCCGGAAAACCCCCTTCGGCCACAACAGCTCCGATGCGGGCAAAGGGATTTTCGAGAAAGACTGTCAGGAATAAGAAGAAGATCTGGGTGATGCTGGCGATGATGATCGCATAGGGCATGATTGGTAATTCATTATCCCATTTGCGAGCCATGGCCGCAGCCGTAAATCCGGCCAGAATAAGATTAAAAAACAACACGGAGCCGGCTTGCCCACCCCATAGCGCTGTCACCTTCAGATAAGTTGGCGTTCCCAAACTAGAGACGCTCCATACATAATGGATTGAATAATCATTCCGGAGAATGAGCGTGACGAGCAATCCGCAGGCAAGAACAACAAGGGGAAAGATGATCAGTGTCGCATGACGACCACTTTCAACCCAGCGTGACTGCTTTGTTCGAACGCCGTGCGCCGCAGCAGCGACCGCATAGATTGCCGCCAGGAAGGCGATAAGAAGCGCTGCATAACCTAAATCAGCTATCATTATTTAACTCCAATAATCCGGAGATCGTAGATTGGCAATATGAGATCGGAGAATCTCTCTTTAGAGGCGGAGATGAAAGTTACGTTGTTTCCGTTCCCAATGCCCAGTTTGTTTACCCGCTTACGCCAGGATCGGCTTCTTCGTAGCGGGTAGGACATTTAAGGAACAAGCCGCCAGGATTGGCCATAAACGTATTCCCTTCGGCGCTGCCTTCAACCAGGGCTTGTGCCTCATGTTGCAACAAGTCGGGCATGGGTTCATTCATAGCGACAATTCGTAACCGTTGTCCTGGATTATTGATTTCATCGACGATGTCAAATTCCAGGCGCGAGGTAGTATCATCTATCTGAGTAAACAGGATTGAATCGCCCAATACCCAGCCCGAGACGCGCAGATCCTGGGCCGCGAACTTGCTCTGCTCTGCGAAGTATTCGTCGACAGTAACATAATATTGCGTATTGCCGCGTAAGGCGTTAAACACGAGAAAACCAATGGCGACGATCAAGAGCACACCACCGATGACAAATTTCGTGCGACCACCGCCAGTTTTTTTGCTAGTGGTCTCTTCCTGTTTAGTCCATGTTGCCTGTGCCATAAAAACTCCTTCTTCTCTCAGGGCCGTGATTGCCAGCTACCCAAATCCTCAGCCTTTTACCAGGTCACGAATCTTCCGGACTTGATCTTTAACTACCTCTAACGATTTGGGTAAAAACCCTAATTTCCTCTCGTAATTTACCGAATTCTATTGATTGCCATTGATCAGTGATAGTGACAATACTCAGCTTTTTTCTGACAAATGTCATGAAAATAGCCAATACTTATACTTGGGGTATTGTAACAGGTACCTTTGGTTATTCCATACCAGAGGTCGATTCTTCATCACTCTCGTCGGAAGTCGAGTCGTCCTCTTCAAGAGGTGTTTCCAGGATGCTCTTGGCCTGCTCTACGTAACTCTCTGGCACCAGAACATAACCAGTCCCTAATAATCCAACAGTAAGGCCAAATGCCTGACCTGCCCCTTCTTGCCAGGCCCGGGCTGGAATACCCTCGGCCAATAGACGCCCAACAATTATCTCGGCCGTCATCACGCCGGCTGTCTCAGTGACGACTTCCCATTTTGATTCCTTCTCATTGCCAGGTGTGTGATCCTCTGCCTTGAGGCCGGCTTCTTCCGGTTCATAATTCTCCGATTCATCTTCGGGCAACGTATCTGAAGCCAGTGAATTCATAGGAACAAATTATCCTTCGTCTCTTTGCCGATAAACCGCGCCGATTATATCGTCAATCGTGAAACGATTACAAAGGGTCTTAACCCTTGTTCATACTTACCGGCAAGCTGTTATGGACCCAGAATGAGCAATGAGCCAAACCGGCCGGTGCGGCCCTTTTCGGCCCGATGGGAATAAAATAGGTCTGTTTGACAGGCAGTGCACAGGTTAGATAACTCGATGCTCCTCACGCCGGCCCTGGCTAATTGTCGCCGGTTTGCCTCTGGCAGGTCAAAATTAGGGCGTAATCCGGTCGAGCCGTCCTTGTTTTCGGCCCCAGGCAAAATCAAAAGCGTATCGGCATTAACAAATGAAGATTGAACGGCCGAGATGACCGGTTCGCCAACCTCATAACAGCAAGGGCCGATGCAAGGGCCAATACCGGCGATCAGTCCGGCCGGATCCGAGCCAAAAGTGCGTTGCATAGCCCTGACTAACGAACCGGGTAGATCTTTCACCGCACCCTTCCAACCAGCATGTCCCAAACCAATTGCGCGTTTGTCCGGGTCAAAAAGGAATATTGGGGCACAATCAGCATAGTTCATGGTTAACCCACAGCCTGGTTCGCTGGCAATCAACCCATCTACAGGTCCAACATAGTGGCCAAACTCCTGTTGCGACACGCTTGCTATGTCTGATCCGTGGGTCAAATGAGCGTGGACCAGTGTATGGTTCGTACGATTGTGGGTGCCATATGCCCGGGATCGGTTTTCCATTACATTGTTATTGTCATCGGTCACAGAAACGCTAAGGTTTAAACTATCATACGGGGCCGGGCTGATCCCCCCTCGTCGAGTAAAGATAGCGTGCTGAATATGCCCATTGCTGGGGAAAGTATTAAACCTGAGATAGGGTATGCCGTTGTGGGAGCAGCGAATCAAAATTATCTACCTGCCTGTGAAGAAAGTGCAACAACAACCTGATCCTAGGCCATGTGTGGAAATTGCGCAAAAAAGCGGACATCGTTGAGCTGCCAAGTGGCAATAACGCCTGCCTGTCAACATAATCCATGTTATAATCGCCAAACTAGGAACATTTGAGCTATGACACGCAAGAGAACCACCACGAGCAGAAAGACGACGAAGAAGAGGCCAACCCGGCGGACGAGCCCGACACGCCGATCATCTTCGCCATCTAAGAAGCCGCGTTTTACTCTGAGCCTGAATCTTCAGCAAAAAGCAATCATCTTCGGTATATTCTTCATCTTCTTGACAGCGATTATCATACTCAGCCTGCTCTCTCCTAGCCAGGGTGAATTAACCACCTTTCTGTCTGACGGCATGTGGCGTCTTTTTGGCTGGGGCGGCGTCATTATCCCCATCGCCCTGGGTTTAAGTGGTTTTTACCTGGTTTTGTGGGGCATGGACCAATCGCCAGGGCTGCCCAGCTTACGCCTGTTAGGATTCATACTGCTCTTTCTGGCCTTCGAGGCTTTCGCCACGCTAACTGTGATCGCCATGGACAACGGCTTAAATGAGGTAAGCGAAGTAGCCGGGGCCCGTCAAGGCGGTGGTTATCTGGGCGGCTTAATTGCCTGGGCGCTAACCGCGGGCGTCGGTCGCTTTGGCGCTGTGTTTATTTTGTTGGTTCTGGGCATAATCGCGGCCGTATTGGCTTCCGGCATCAGCCGCCAGGATATGGGCGTTTTCTTTCAGAACATTTTTGAACGGCGAGGGGAACCGACAACTGAAGAGGTCCCCATCAATAGCGGTCGTTCCCGCGTCAGCAATCGCCAGCCCCGGTTAATTGATGATAGTGAGGTAACATCTCCGGCAGCCACCTCTGTGGAAACTGTTCCTGAACCAGCTACAGCTGCAGCAGCGATCGCCCGACCTCGACGCCAGACCAGAGGTAAACGAAATAGCCAACCAGCGGCCGATATTGAGAATCAAGCAACCGCAACCCCAACCCCGGTCTTCTTTAACCTGGGCAGCGATCAGAGTTGGACGCTGCCAAATATCGAAGATTTGTTGGAGTCTGGTAGCGAGCAAGACGTAGGAGATACCCAAATCAGGGAACAGGTTGAGGTTATCGAGCATACGCTGGAAAGTTTCGGAGCACCGGCAACTGTCGTCGAGATCAACCAGGGTCCCACGATTACCCAATACGGCGTTGAGCCAAAATTCATTGTGCAACGTAGCGGCAAGAGGACCAAGGTGAAGGTTGGAAAAATCGCCAGCCTCGCTGACGATCTGGCCCTGGCCCTGGCCGCCAAATCGATCCGCATCCAGGCCCCTGTTCCTGGCAAGGGGTACGTAGGGATTGAGGTGCCTAACTCTTCCAAAGCCCTCGTATCTCTGAGAGATGTTATGGAGGCAGCCGAATTTCAAGGCATCCACTCTTCGTTACGCATCGGCCTGGGTCAGAATGTTGCCGGGCAACCTATCGCCACCGATTTGACCCAGATGCCCCATTTGCTTATTGCCGGCACGACTGGTTCCGGCAAATCAGTTTGCGTCAACACGATTGTGGCCTGCCTGCTACTGCAAAACACACCGGCAACCTTGAAGTTGGTTATGGTTGATCCCAAGCGAGTCGAATTAACCGGTTACAACGGCGTGCCGCACCTGGTCGCTCCGGTTGTCGTCGACCTGGAACGGGTGACCGGAACGTTGCAATGGGCCATGCGCGAGATGGATAATCGCTATAAACGATTGGCCGAGGTTGGCACCCGGAACATTAGCGAATTCAATAAAAAAGCGGCGGCCAAAGGCGAAGAAGCCATGCCATACATCGTCATCGTCATCGATGAATTGGCCGATTTAATGATGCTCTCTCCTGAAGAAACCGAGCGCGGGATCACCCGGCTGGCGCAATTGGCCCGGGCTACCGGGATTCACATGGTCATCGCCACCCAACGCCCCTCGGTTGACGTCGTCACCGGGTTGATAAAGGCGAACTTTCCGGCTCGTATTGCCTTCGCTGTCGCTTCCAGCACTGATAGCCGGGTAATCTTAGATACGACCGGCGCCGAGCGCTTGCTTGGGCAAGGAGATATGCTCTTCCAAAGTCCCGATGCGGCGGCGCCAATACGCATGCAAGGCTGTTTTGTCGGCCAAAAGGAACTGGATGGAATCATTGCCTATTGGCAAGGAGCACGCCGCGCAGCGATATCTCCCGCACAACCATCAAGCATTGCAGAGGGGAGCTCCGAACACCCGGAAAGTGTAGCCGAGCCGCCGGAAGAACAACAGCCGCCGTTATGGGAAGAGATGCGCGAAATTGAAGCGGAAGCCGAAAAATATTCCGACGAGTTGCTTCCCGAAGCAATCGCCACAGTCCGCCAGTTGGACAAAGCGTCAACTTCCTTGCTCCAACGCAGATTTCGCATCGGCTATACCCGCGCTGCGCGTCTGATTGATACCATGGAGGAGGATGGCATTATTGGCCCGCCGACCGGCACCAGCAAAGCTCGAATCGTATTGCCCTATGC
>Ga0307377_10002580_pt1 | contig 21243 bp, 20 predicted proteins | sample TR3MG_FD_202535 | JGI IMG/M metagenome (GOLD analysis project Ga0307377, IMG submission 202535) | Soil microbial communities from Risofladan, Vaasa, Finland - TR-3 | ecosystem: Environmental > Terrestrial > Soil > Coastal area > Acid sulfate soil | place: Finland: Risofladan, Vaasa | collected...
TCGCGGATTTCGAAATGTCCACGGAATAAAAGAAAACGAAACGTTTGGTGTTAATGGCTTGCAAGTTTCGGCCACAAAAGCCGTTCACGGTGGCCGGCAACTTCCTTGGACACCTGTGATAGAGCCGCTAGGCTTTCTTTTGGAAGGCAACCATAAAATCTACTTTGCCGGAGATACAGATATTTTCCCGGAGATGTCGACAATCGGCCGGAGCCTTGACCTGGCTTTAATCCCAGTATGGGGTTGGGGTCCATATTTGGGCAAAGGGCATATGGATCCATTGAACGCCGCCGAATCGCTTGTTCATCTACGCCCCCGCCTCGCCATACCTATTCATTGGGGAACCTACGGGCCAATTGGCATCGATCGATTGTATACCCGTTTTCTGAGGCGTCCGCCTCTTGATTTTGCCCAACACGCTGCTAATATCACGCCTGATGTATGTGTTCAGATCCTGCAACCTGGAGAATCCACCACTCTACCGTAATCTACTTCGCCTGTTTAAACCTACAATGGCGAGTGAGATAATGTTGGTTCCTATTGAGAAGAGTTCGGCAGCCGAGGCACATCTGTTGTCGATCAAATAGACTGGGTGATTTTTTCGAAGTCACACTAAGTTAGCCGGGTCGCCTGAGGCTTGCCAATGGATGACGCAGGTTCGAACTATCGCTTATTAGGACCTTTGGCTAATTGCGGATCAAGAATGAGTCTACGATAATGTAATGAGGAAATGCTTTGCCAGAAATGCCGAAATGTAGGGAAGCACTTGCCTTTTTTGTAAGGTTTTAGTTAACAAATCCAGAGTTAGGGAAGTATGGATCCGCTTGGTAGTATTGTGTTTCATGAATTTATATCTTCCGGGATTTGATCGGACAAGATCCGGGATAGGGGTACTCGCATCGTTTGATAACCCTGCCCTGGCAATATCTTGGATGAAGCGCGCTTCATCCGCCTGCTTTAGACCGCGAGTTTAAGCTGACCGACGGTAGCATGACAGATTACAGTGAGAAGACCGATGAGCAACTTCTGGTTGCATGCCAATCAGGTGATGAAAAAGCCTGGGAAGCGATCATTAGTCGATACGAGCGCCTGGTATATACCATTCCATCGCGTTATGGTCTCACGCCTACCGAAATTGAAGATGTTTTCCAGTCAGTCTGGTTATCGTTAATGAAGAACCTAAGCCGGCTAAGGGAACCAGATAGGATATCAGCCTGGTTAGTTACAACCGCCCGGCGGGAATGCTGGGAAAGAAGACGCGGCGCTGATTATGAACGTTCAACAACCACCAGCTTTGATTCAATTCTAACCGACGAAGAAGGTAACGAGATGCCTCCTGATGAAGTTGTGCAGCTTTATCGAGAGCAACAGACGATACGCCTGGCTTTGGATCAACTAGATGAACGGTGCCGTCGCATCCTTTGGATGCTCTACTATGAGGCCACGATTCCCTCTTATTCTGATATCGCCAAGAAACTCGAAATGCCTGTCGGTTCCATTGGCCCGTTACGTGCTCGATGCTTGGATAAACTCCGTACTATCCTGTCAGGCTATATTCAAGAGACCTAAATGTATCAATTCCGTCATGTATCACTCTGTATGCATAGAAGTAACGTGAATTTGGATTAAATGTAGGATGGAAAAACGGCGCGATCTCAGTAACCACATAACAACCGAGCAATTGCTTGATTTTGTAGAGCGGCGCCTTACTCCGGCCGAATCTAGCGAAGTGGAAAATCATATTGCAACGGGGTGCCAGTCATGCCAGGCTGATTTGCTTTGGTGGCAAGATACTTTGAACCTCATGGCTTCAAATATTTGGTTAGATCCACCGGCGCGTTTACACACGTCTGCCCGGCGCATATTCCTGGATCAACAAAAAAGTAAACCAACCTTTTTTCTTGGTGAGTGGTTGAGAAGACTATCGGTCCAACCCCGGCCGTTGTTTGTGGGCGCCGCGGCTATGCTTTTTCTGGTGATTATTGCTGGCATAATGCTCTTGTCAGGACCAGCGAATTCCTCAAGTACTGAAATCGCCATTGTCCAGGGTACCGCTGAGGTCCAAACGGCCGGCAGTAATGCTTGGGTACCTGCTTCGGAAGATGAAACGCTGCAAGACGGCTCTACGGTTCGTACCGGGGATGATTCAAGCGTCGTGCTCACCTTTCCCGATGCTAGCAAAGTGCTGATTGCTCCTGACACAGAATTAAGCGTCTTACGAATGAATGCTCAGTCCAATAGTTCAACCAGGGTGATCGTTCTCCGCCAGACATCCGGTTCTACGCACAATATAGTGCAACATACATCCTCATCAGCTTCACGTTATGAAGTGCAAACACCATCGGCGGTTGTCACGGTCATGGGCACCGAATTCACTGTAGATGTTGACGACGAAGGCACCACGCGCGTCCTGGTCGATAAGGGAACAGTTACGGTAGCCGGCCAGGGAGTCACTATTACCCTGAACGCCGGTCAGACGACAACGGTAAACGTCGGTGAACCTCCTTCAAGGGTCGAAACAATCCCGAAGATACGGGCAACTCAAGAACTTACCAATAAAGAAGAAAACGAATCAAATTCCAGGGCGAGGCTGTCGGCCGTTGAGCCAAATGCATCGGCTACACCGACACCGACAAGTAATTCCACAGACACAAATACGCCTACTGGTACCCCCAACACGAATACACCCATTGGCACTTCCACAAAGTCGGCTTCGTCCACTCCAGCAACACCCTCCCAGTCGGCGACTGAAGTCATCGCGACGCCGCAGGTCACGCCTTCTTCCACGCCATCAGTCCCAACGCCGCTGCCAAGCGCTACCAACACGCCACCAGTCCCAACGCCGCTGCCAAGCGCTACCAACACGCCACCAGTTCCAACACCGGTGCCTACCGCTACTAGCACGCCGTCAGCGCTAACGCCGCCGCCTACCGCTACCGAGATAGTCCCCCCGACTCCTCAACCAACGAATACACCGAAAAATAACCCACATGACCCACCAGGGCAGACGAAAACACCCGAGCCCCCTGGCCATATGACTCCTGATGGTTCTGGTATCAACGGGTAGCCAGCCTAGAAGTCTTATGTTCCGGAGCCTATGAACCCGAACGACAGATCACAAACCTATCGTTGTCGCGAATCTACTTATAGCCGATATATGCTCATCCGCCGTCTGGAATCCGGCGTGCATGGTATTGACCGAAAGGTGCGTCGCCCCGGATGCTTTCCAGGCCACAATCTCGGCTGCCCAGCGATCTGATTCCCCATCGCCAAATAATATTCTCGGTTCAAGACCCACCTCCCCCCAACTGCGACCGGCCTCGGCCAAATAGCCACCAATCTTTTCAAGCGCAGGTTGGGCGTCGGCCGCCTTTTTGTAATTGGGCATCCAACCATCGCCAATTGTCGCTACTCGGCGCAAGACGGCATCAGCATGCCCTCCAAACCAAATCGGTATCGGTCGCTGCAATGGTAGTGGATTTATACCGGCATCAGGAACTGAATGCCATTCTCCCTCATAATTAACGAGCGGCTCTGTCCATAATTGGCGCAAAATCTCAATTTGTTCCTCGATACGCCGGCCGCGTGTGTGGAAATCCTGGTTGAGCGCTTCATACTCAATTAGATTCCAACCAATACCAACACCCAATCTGAGGCGGCCGCCGCTCAAGACATCTAAGGTCGCCGCCTGTTTCGCCACCAATGCTGTCTGGCGTTGGGGCAAAATTAGAATACCGGTGACAAATTCAATTGTTTCGGTTAACCCAGCCATGTAACCAAAAAGAACAAACGGCTCCTGAAAAGGATGATTATGGGTATATGGGCCATGCCATCCTCCCGGTCTCACCGGGTTAGCACCCAATACATGATCGTAAGTCAAGATATGCTTGTAGCCCAGACCTTCGGCTGTCTGAGCATACTCGCGAATGGCCCCAGGATCGTGACCAAATTCTGTCTGCGGAAAAACCACACCTATTCTCAATTTCTTTATCCTCGCGAAATTTGTTGCAACATCGATTCATCATTCATTATCATGCTCTCAAGTCCGGAAAGCTTGAGAAAGATACTCTGTCAAAAAAGTATACTCGCAATGGAGTGAAACAACCCCAGCGATACCAAGGATTTAATTCTCTGATTGTGTTTGTGAAAAAAAGTACAAACGTCATAGGAAAGATATGACATCTGTCACTAAGGCGTCTTTCGAATGGGGTCTACAATTTCATCAGAGGAAGAATATTAGGATAGTGTGTCTGCAGGTTGTGTCCTATTGTAAATGGGACTTGAGTATGGCATCTAAATTGAAATAATGGTCTATTCCAGCGCATTCGTGGCGCATTGATGGGCCATTTTTTATTTTAATCAAAGCAAGGCAGCCATGGGAGGTGAACATTGACCACAGTAATAGATCATACCGCTGAGGCGGTCCTGGATCCTGCTGAAATTCCCAAGAAAAGTTATCTTGCGGAAGTCGTGGCAGCTACTCCGGGAGTTTCACGCCTGGAGATGTGCATCCAATGCGGAACGTGCGGTGGTTCGTGTCCTTCGGCCAAGGATATGGACCACTCGCCAAGACAAATATTTGCCATGATTCATGCAGGGATGAAAGACGATGTACTTGCTAGTAATACACCCTGGTATTGTGTCTCTTGCTATTTCTGCACGAGCAGGTGCCCACAGGAAATCCACATCACCGATGTCATGTATACATTGAAGAGAATGGCGATCAAGGCCAATTTGTACGATGACCATACAGCGGCTGATTTGTCCAAAACTTTTGTCAATCAAGTTGAGAACAACGGGCGCAGCTTTGAGCTTGGATTGGCCACCCGGCATTATCTTCGCCATCAACCCATGCGCCTGGTGGGTAGCGCGACTTTTGGTCTGGAGATGTTGAGTAAGGGCAGACTGGACTTGACGCCTCACAAGATCGATGGTCTAGACCAGTTAAAAGCCATTCTGAAAAAAGCGAAAGAACTGGACAAGGTGGAGGTGTAGGCATGGAAAAATATCTGCTTTATCCCGGTTGCGCTATGGAGCGAAGCGCTAGTGCTTACCTCGATTCCACCATGGCCATTCGGGATGACATCGCCATTGAGTTTGAAGAAGTCAAGGATTGGAATTGTTGTGGTGCAACCGAATATATTTCAGTAGCCCAGACGCCAGCCCATGCCCTGATTGGTCGAAACCTGGCTCTCGCCAGTCAACAAATAAATGGAACCAATACCTTGGTGGCTGGCTGCAGCGCCTGTTATCTAAACTTATCCAAAACTGACAACTACATGCTCGAGGATGATAAGCTGAGTGAACAGGTCAACGTGGCGCTATCTGCCGGGGGTCTGAACTATCAACCCGGCACGCTGAAGATTCGGCACCTTCTCGACATCATTCTGAATGATGTGGGATTAGCGGCAATTCGCGAAAAGGTCACTAGACCCTTGAAACAGTTACGAATTGCGCCTTATTATGGCTGTATGATTACCCGGCCTGACCCAAACAAGCATTTCAGAAACGCGGAATACCCCCAATCGTTAGATAAGGTAATGAGAGCATTGGGCGCTGAAGTCATAGACTATCCGATGAAGACCCATTGTTGCGGTGGTCACATGACCCAAATAAGCGAGTCAACAGCGTACGAGATGATTCGCGGCTTACTCTACGGCGCCACCCAGTACAAAGCCGATGTGATGGTGACTCTTTGCCCGATGTGCCAGCTGAATCTGGATGCGTATCAGGAAAACGTGAATAAACATTTCAAGACCAACTTCAATATCCCCATCCTTTACTTTACCCAGTTGATGGGGTTGGCCTTTGGGCACGACGCCGAAGAGTTGGGCATCGGTAAAGAGTTTGTAAGTCCAGGTAAGGCCCTGGCGAAGATTGGTATTGAAATACCAGAAGATCAAGCTAGCCCAAAAACGAAACGCAAAAAGGATGATCCCAGCCTACCTATGCCCGCAATGCCGAAAGACGAGGAGGTGATCTAATGAGTGCTGCACCGAAGAGCGAAAAAGAACGCGTTGGTGTTTATGTATGCCATTGCGGCACTAACATCGCTGGCATCGTCGACGTTGAAGATGTCGCCCTATGGGCAAAAAAAGAGTTAGGTGACGATGGCGTCGTCATATCGCGGGATTACAAATTCATGTGCTCTAGCCTGGGGCAGGAGTTAATTGAACACGATATCGAGATAGAAGGGTTGACTCGCGTTGTGGTTGCTGCTTGTTCCCCCCACTTGCATGAAGCTACCTTCAGGGGCGCATGTGATCGGGCGGGTCTGAATCCATATCTCTGCGAAATGGTTTCTATTCGCGAGCAGGTATCCTGGGTGACCACCGACAAGGTGAAGGCCACGGCCAAAGCGAAAGCAATGGTTGCCAGTGGCGTTGAACGAGTTATCCATAATGAGCCGTTGGATCGGATGTATGTGCCGGTTCACCCAGACACCCTGGTCGTCGGCGGTGGTATAGCCGGTATCCAGGCCACCCTGGAGATCTCAAATTCAGGAAATAAAGTTTACCTGGTTGAGAGAGAACCCTCCATTGGTGGCCATATGGCCCAATTTGATAAGACCTTCCCGACGCTGGATTGCGCCGCCTGTATCTTGACCCCAAGGATGGTGGATGTAGGCAATCAACCCAATGTCGAGCTATATACCTGGAGCGAAGTAGAACGAGTAGATGGTTACGTCGGGAATTTCACCGTGACCATTCGCAAGAAAGCCCGCTACATTGTTGAGGCAGACTGTACAGGTTGTGGCATCTGCTGGGAAAAATGCCCCAAGAAAGTCATCGACGACGTGTTCGAAGCGGGCTTGGGGTATCGAAAAGCGGTTTATACACCGTTTGCCCAGGCGGTGCCTAAATATCCAGTCATCGACACTGAGACTTGCATTTACTTCCAAAATGGCAAATGTCGCGCCTGTGAAAAATTCTGTCCCACGGACGCGATTGATTTCAATCAGGAAGATGAGTTTATCACAGTTACTGTCGGCAATATTATCCTGGCCACCGGTTACGATACTTTTGACGCCCGAAGAATCCCTCAATATGGCTACGGTCGACTGGCGAACGTTTTCACCAGCATCGAATTCGAGCGGATGTGTAATGCGGCCGGTCCAACTGATGGTGAGATTGTCATGCGAGATGGTGTAACGAAGCCCAAATCGGTGGGCATTGTTCATTGTGTCGGGAGCCGTGATAACAGGTACAACAGTTACTGCTCGGTCATTTGTTGTATGTCCAGTCTTAAATTCGCTCACGTAGTAAAAGAACGTACCGATGCTGAAGTGTATGAGTTCTACATCGACATGCGCACAGCCTATAAGGACTATGACGAGTTCTACCAACGTGTGCTGGAGGAGGGAACCCATTTCATCCGGGGCAAAGTAGCTGAAATCACCGACGCAGCTCGCCAACCCGGTGAGGAAGGCAAGCTGATCATTCAGGCCGAAGATACGCTAATCAGCAGACAGCGCCGCATCCCGGTTGACATGGTCATCCTATCGACAGCGCTGGAACCGCGACCTGACTCCAAAGAAGTGGGACATAAATTCGGTATATCCTGTAGCGCCAACGGTTGGTTCATTGAGAAGCATCCAAAGCTTGATCCAGTAGCCACGATGACTGAAGGAATTTTCATCGCCGGTGCTGTCCAAGGACCCAAAGATATCCCGACCAGTGTAGCTCAAGGAGCTGCGGCTGCGGCCCGGGTCCTGTGCCACATCGGTCAAGAACAGATCGAACTCGAACCAGTTCGAGCAAGCGTCAATGCCGACAAATGCTCTGGCTGCCGCATTTGTAATGATCTTTGCCCATTCAATGCCATCCTCTTCCACGAGGATCTGATGGTGACAGAGATTAACCAGGCCCTATGCCAGGGTTGTGGAACCTGCGTAGCCGCCTGTCCGGCCGGGGCCATCACTGGTAGCGGTTTCACCAACAACCAAATAATGGCCCAGATCGAAGGCATGCTCATGTTCAGTGAATCCAACGGCATGACCCGAGTAGCCGAACCAGTGGCAGCGTAGGAGGTGCTTCATGACAGAACAATTTGAACCCATCATCATCGGTTTTACCTGTAATTGGTGCAGCTACCGCGCTGCAGACTTGGCCGGAACTGCCCGGTTAAAATATCCTCCAAACATCCGGCTTATCCGGATGATGTGCTCCGGCCGTATGGATCCCACTTTTATCCTGAAGGCCTTGTCAGAAGGCGCCGATGGCATTCTGCTCACCGGTTGTCATCCAGGGGAGTGCCATTATTTGGAGCAAAATTACAAGGCGTTGCGTCGTTATCTGATGCTTCGACGCACACTGCCCCAATTCGGCATCGAAGCCAAGCGGGTCAAGCTAGTTTGGGCTAGCGCGGCCGAAGGGGTCAGGCTTGCCAGGGAGATCACGACCTTCGTGGAAGAAATACGGGCGCTTGGCCCTCTCAATTGGAAAGATAGCCGCGCCTATAATAATGGCTACGGGGTAGCAGAAGTTGAAGTCAGCACGGAGGTGCCTGCATGAGCGATAACGGCAAACCGAAGTTTGCAATGTATTGGGCATCATCTTGTGGCGGGTGTGAGATCGCCGTTCTTAATATCAGCGAAAAGATACTCGATGTCGATGCGGCCTTTGATGTGGCTTTCTGGCCAGTTGCTATGGACGCCAAATACAAAGATGTCGAGGCTATGCCCGACAAGTCAATTACTCTGACTCTTTTTAATGGCGGCATTCGTAACGAGGAAAATGCCTATCTGGCAAAATTGCTGCGTCAAAAGTCAGTTTTCCTGGTAGCCTTCGGCTCCTGTTCTTCAGAGGGCTGCATTCCGGGTCTGGCTAACTTCAGCAGCGGAAAGGATCTATTTGACACAGTCTATGACACCATCTCAACAGATAATCCAGAAGGCATCCGACCGCAATATAATTGGACGACCCCTGAGGGACTCGACATCCACATCCCTGTGTTCAGCCCAACAGTACGCACCTTGGATCAGATCGTGGATGTTGACTATATCATGCCGGGTTGTCCACCAGAATCACATCAGATTGCCGCAGTGGTTGAGCTGGTCATCAAAGCCCTGAACGGAGAAGCGGAACTACCACCGAAAGGTTCGGTAATTGGCGCCGGCGGTTCAACGGTCTGTGATGATTGTCCCCGGGAACGCAATATCAAGAAGATAACCAAGTTCGTCCGAATTCATCAAGTTGAAAATATCGACCCCGATCTGTGCTTGTTGGAACAGGGTATTCTGTGCAATGGGCCAGCAACCCGCAATGGTTGTGGCGCACTCTGCCCGCAAGTCAATGCTGCTTGCATCGGTTGTTACGGACCAGCCGCAGATGTCGCCGATTACGGCGCCCGAATGATTACCGCCCTGGCCTCAGTAATAGACAGCAGAGATCCGGAGGAGATTGAGTCCATATTGGATGGCATCCCCGATCCCGGAGGATCATTCTACCGCTTCAATTTGGCCCATTCACTGCTCCATGCCGCAAAATCGGCCTGGGTTGGCGACTAATGAGGAGATAAGGATATGGAACGTATCACCATTGACCCCATTACCCGGCTGGAAGGCCATGGAAAAATCGAGATTTTGCTGGATGAAGATGGCAATGTAGCCAATACTTATTTCCAAATTCCCGAATTGCGTGGCTTTGAGCGCTTTTGTGTCGGCCGGCCGGTCGAGGAAATGCCCCTTCTTACTAACAGGATTTGTGGCGTGTGCCCCGAGGCCCACCATATGGCCGCGGCTAAAGCGGGCGATGCAGTCTATGGCGTCGACCCGCCACCAACCGCCAAGAAGCTCCGCGAATTGCTTTACATGGGTTTCTACTTCACCGACCATACGACGCACTTCTACGCTCTTGGCGGCCCCGATTTCGTTATGGGTCCTGATGCGCCAGTCGCCGAACGCAACATTCTCGGCGTCATTCACAAAGTTGGACTGGAAATTGGCGGCAAAGTGATTCAAGCCCGAAAGTATGGGCACACCATCGTGGAGATGCTGGGAGGACGCAAGGTACATCCCTGCACTTCCATCCCCGGTGGCGTTACCAAGGGATTGAATGAAGAAGAACGTCAAAAGATAGAAGATATGGGCCGATGGGGTATCGATTTCGCCCAATTTAGCCTCCAGCTGTTCAGTGATCTGGTCCTGGGAAATCAAACCTATGTCGACCTGATCCTGGGTGATATCTATACGCACCGTACCCATTATATGGGTATGGTTGACGAGAATAACCATGTCAATTTCTATGATGGACTCGTGAGCGTCGTGGACCCGGATGGAAAACGATTGGGCAAATATGCCCCCCACGAGTATACCGATTGGGTAGCTGAACGCGTCGAACCGTGGACCTATCTCAAATTTCCATACCTTAAAAAGGTGGGCTGGAAAGGTTTTGTAGATGGCAATGATTCTGGTGTCTACATGGCCACACCGCTTTCGCGCTTGAATGCGGCCGACGGCATGGCGACGCCATTGGCCCAGGAACATTATGAGAAATTTTATGAAACCCTCGGTGGCAAGCCGGTGCACCAACGATTGGCAACCCATTGGGCGCGTCTCATCGAACTTCTTTATTCGGCCGAACGGTTAGTGGAGCTGGCCACAGACCCAGAGATAACCTCACCAAAATTCCATACCGTCCCTACCAAAACACCTACTGAAGGCGTCGGTATTGTTGAAGCACCGAGAGGCACGCTAACCCATCATTATTGGACTGATGAACGCGGCTTGCTAACCAAGGTAAACCTCATTGTGGGTACGACTAACAACTACGCACCGATCAGCATGTCCATCAATAAGGCGGCCAAGAGTCTCATCAAGAACGGTACTGTGGTCAATGAAGGTCTTTTAAACATGGTTGAGATGGCCTTCCGGGCCTATGATCCTTGCTTTGGCTGCGCCACCCATTCTCTGCCAGGTCAGATGCCTCTTGAGCTAACAATCCGCGATGCGGATGGAAATGAGGTGGATGTCTTACGTCAATTCTGTTAACCAAGCTGGAAGGGGTGCAGAACAGAGCACCCCTTCCACTACTCTTGTAGTTGGCCTAGGAAATCCGATCCTGGGTGATGACGGGATTGGGTGGCGTGTTGCCGAGGCGCTGAAGGGGTCTCACCCTGCGGTTGAAATCGACTGTCTGGCACTAGGTGGACTAAGTCTCATGGAGCGGCTGGTAGGCTATGACCGAGTCATCATAGTCGATTCTATTCAGACACATGGTGGCGTCATCGGTCAAGTTTACACATTCCCCCTGGACGATTTGCCGGACCTATCAGCCGGGCATACCACCGCCGTCCATGATACATCGCTGCCCACAGCACTCAAGCTTGGGCGCGCCATGGGCGTCATACTCCCCGAAGATGTGATGATCGTGGCCATCGAAGCTGATCGCGTTTTCGATTTTACTGAACACTTGACGCCTGCCGTCGAAGCAGCAATACCAGTGGCGACCAAGGCAGTTATGAAACTATTGAACGGAAAGGTAATCGATTAGTTCTCCACCTCGTATTTGGCTGAGATTCAATCAACTCCGCACTGCTCTCAAGCCGAGGAAAACAAGATGATTTCTCCAGAAACCTTACGACGCTATCCTTTCTATTCGTTCATGAGCACAGACCAGTTGCGTGATGTGGCCATGATCTCAGATGAAGTCAGTTATTCGACGGGTGATGTGCTGTTCACCATTGGCGAACAGGCCGACGTCTGCTTCATGTTGATACAGGGTGCTATCGACCTGCATTATGTGGTTGGGGATGAGCATGAACCTGCATTGCGCAAGGAGTTTGTGGTTGGGACAATCAATCCAGGCGAAGTGCTGGGTATCTCGGCGATTGTCCAACCGTACAAATTCACTGCTACAGCGATCGCCATCAATGATAGTCGCCTTTTGAGAACAGATGCAAAGGCGTTGCGCGAACTCTGCCAAAAGGATCCGGCTCTAAACCTGGGCTTACAAACCATGGTCGCCAAGGCGACGATGGAGCGACTACACGCGACCCGAGTTCAGCTGGCAGCAGCGACTTCCCGCGAGTAGATTGGCGAGTTACTCGTATCCAGAAGTCAGGACAAGGGGCGCTCGCTAGCGAGCGCCCCTTGATTTATTCACTGCTCCTCGCACATTTTAAGATCCCCGATTATCGTTATTCTGCAACCGTATGATCTCAGTCACCTCCAGGAAGTGACAAAGAACACTTAGCTGATGCCGACAGACGTGCTATGATCGCAAGCATAAAATTTAGTTATGGTAGAAAGTTGGATAACCATGCATGAACTTATGGTTACCGAGAGTATTTTAGAGATAGCTTTGCGACATGCCCGCCAGGCAAAGGCTGCACGGATCTCTGATCTGTACCTAGTGATAGGTTCACTCTCTTCTGTTGTTGACGATTCAGTTCAGTTCTATTGGGAATTTATCAGCGAAGGTACGGCTGCTGAAGGGGCGATTTTGCATTTTCGGCGGATTCCGGCTGAGTTAGCTTGCCAGGCTTGCGGACACACTTATTCTCCTAACGAAAATTTAACATGTCCGGTCTGCGAGAGTAGCGATATTCAAATAATCGCCGGTCAGGAATTTTTCCTGGAGGCGATTGAAATCGTAGAAGACCCAGCGGGAGAGGCGGTCAAATCCACAGGTATAGCAAGATCATGACTCAACGGATTACCGTCGTCGAAAAGATTATGGGGGCTAACGAACGCATTGCTAAGGCTAATCGCGAGGAATTGGATTTGGCCAATGTTTATGCGCTGAACTTCATGGCTTCGCCAGGTGCGGGTAAAACTTCTCTCATTGAGCAGACCCTCCAGAAGCTGGCCAGTCGTGGGCGGGTAGCGGTTGTAGACGGTGATGTTGCTACGAGCATTGATGCCGATCGCGCAGCGGCCGCCGGGGCGCAGGCAATACAGATCAATACCGGTGGTGAATGCCATCTGGACGCCGTTATGCTCCAGGCAGCCCTTGCCAAACTAGACCTTAGCACTATCGATTTACTGATCGTCGAGAACGTGGGGAATCTTATTTGCCCGGCCAACTTCGAGTTGGGAACACACCTGAGTGTGCTTGTCGCTTCAATACCGGAGGGCGATGATAAACCTTACAAATATCCTGGCATGTACCAGGGTGTTGATGCCCTGGTCATCAATAAGATTGATCTACTGCCCTATATCGATTTTGACATGGACTATTTTCGACAAGGCGTGGAAGCCCTAAACCCAGGTCTTGTAACTTTTCCATTATCATGTCGAGTCGGTACAGGCCTTGATTTATGGCTGACCTGGATCAGCGAACACTTACCAAGCGGAAACGGATCGTAGCTGGAGGCCGGCGATTGGAAAAGCGCGGAGTACGGATTCATATTACCGGGGTCGTTCAAGGGGTTGGATTCAGGCCATTTGTCTACACGTTGGCCAAGCGCCTGGAGCTTTATGGATGGGTCCGAAATACGTCAGCCGGAGTGGATATCGAAGCGGATGGCTCCCCAGAAGCGTTAAACCACTTTGAAGAAGCTCTATTAAACGAAGCCCCACCCCTGGCCCGCATCGACCACATTGAAGTTATGGCTCGAACGCCGGATGGGTTCAGCAGTTTTGATATAATACCTTCTGAGGTCATTGCCGGCGCATTTCAGCCGATCTCGGCCGATGTCACCATATGCCAGGACTGTCTCAGGGAGCTATTTGACAAGGCCGACCGGCGTTACAGGTACCCATTTATCAACTGCACCAATTGTGGACCTCGTTTCACCATAATCAAAGATATCCCTTACGATCGTCCTCTTACAACAATGGCCCCGTTTGTCTTGTGCCGGCCATGTTTCACCGAGTATCAAAACCCTTTGGACCGTCGTTTCCACGCTCAGCCGGTCGCTTGCCCTGACTGTGGCCCCCATATTTGGCTGGAATCGACAATAATCATACGGGAAATCAGCAGCCATCCAGGGAACCCGCTATCTGATTCAATCCAAGGTGAAGAAGCTATCCAGGCCACTCGAGCGTTGTTACGTCAAGGCAAAATCGTAGCCGTGAAGGGCCTGGGAGGTTTTCACCTAGCTTGTGACGCAACCAACCCAGATGCCGTAGCGGAGCTACGCCGGCGAAAGTTGCGCATTGATAAACCATTCGCCCTGATGATGCCGGACATAGAGACCGTACAAGTGCATTGCCATGTCAGCGATAGTGAAAAGACACTCCTAGAACTGCGTTCGCGGCCTATCGTCCTTCTAAAGCGGCGATCTTCTTCACAATTAACAACGAAGTTAGCGCCAGGGCAGAACACTTTGGGGGTCATGCTGCCATATACACCGCTCCATTACCTGCTGTTGGAACCGGCGACTGATTTCCCGGTTGCTCTGGTTATGACCAGTGGCAATTTGAGCGAAGAACCTATTGCCACCGACAATGAAGAAGCACGGCAGCGGCTTGGCAACCTGGCCGATGCTTTCCTATTTCATAATCGCGCCATTCGCACTCGATGTGATGACTCAGTTATTCGATCGAGCCCAATTCATGATGATCGCCAGGGAAGCAGTTTCAACAGCCTCATGAAGAGTTCCTCTAGAACAGAGCCGCCTATCTACATGCTGCGCCGATCGCGTGGGTTCACCCCCTTCCCTGTTCCAATGCCCTGGACTTCGCCACCTTTGTTGGCCGGAGGAGCCGAACTTAAAAATACTTTTTGTCTTACCAGTGGCCGGCAGGCCTTTCTCAGCCAACATATCGGCGACATGGAAAACTTCGAAACATTCCAGGCGTTTGAAGATGGTGTTAGACATTTTCAACGCCTATTTCGAGTTGAACCCCAGGCGTTTGCCTACGATTTACACCCAAACTATCTCGCCACCCGGTATATTCAGAAAAGAGCGCAAGAAGAGTCGCTGCCGTCTATCGGCGTGCAACACCATCATGCCCATGTTGCTGCCGGTATGGCTGAGCATGGTTTTAAAGGTGACCGGCCGGTTATCGGCGTGGCCTTTGACGGCACCGGGTACGGCGAAGACGGCGCGATATGGGGCGGGGAAATCCTGATTGCGGATTATGCCGGCTATGAACGACCTTATCATCTGTCGTATGTACCCATGCCAGGCGGCGACAAAGCTATCAAAGAACCTTGGCGCATGGCTCTGGCCTGGCTGGATGCAGCCGAGGTCGAATGGGACGAAAGCTTACCTCCCATCCACCATTCAATAATCCGATCCAATCCATCCCAAGAGTTAAGCAAGGTTGTTCGTTACCAGATCAAGAGCGGTATCAATAGCCCACCAACATCTAGCATCGGCCGGCTATTTGATGCCGTCTCTTCATTGGCTGGGATTCGCCATTCGGCGAGCTATGAAGGCCAGGCGGCAATAGAGATGGAAGCCATAATCGATCCCAATGAAAAAGCCGTCTATCCCTTTATACTTACAAGCGATTTAATCGACCCAACGCCTATGATTCGGGAAATTGTCCACGACCTTCGTGCAGGGTGCAATCAAGCTATCATTGCCGCACGGTTCCACAATAGCCTGGCACAGATGGTAGTTGCTGCCTGTTCGAAATTGCGGTTAACCCACGGCTTGTCAGAGGTAATACTGAGTGGTGGCGTGTGGCAAAATATGATTTTATTGGTCCAAAGCGTCAAGCTGCTTCGGAAACAAGGGTTCGACGTATATGTACACCAGGTGGTGCCTACTAACGATGGTGGTATAGCCATTGGGCAAGCGGCCGTAGCAACCTGGGAATTAGATAACTGAACAGCCAATGTGACTTCCCATTCAACCGTGAAGGATTATTACTGATTAAGCATTTCAGATAAACAACGACTTGGAGTTAAAAATGTGCCTTGGTATTCCGGGCAAGATTGTGGAAATATATGAATCGAATGGGCTGAGGATGGGCAAGATCGATTTTGGCGGCGTGACCCGAGAAGCATGTTTGGCCTATGTGCCCGAAGCTCAGTTAGGGGAATATACCGTCATTCATGTCGGATTTGCCATTAGCCAGCTCAGCGAAGTAGAGGCTCAAGAGACCCTTGCTCTAATACGCGAGATTGCTAACATGGATGAAGAGTTGGGAATTGAACCTGGGGAAGAGATGGCGCTGCAATGAAATTCATGGATGAATTTCGTGACGCCGACCTGGTAAAAAGGACCCTGGATGAAATTCAGCGAACGGTAACACGGCCGTGGGTCATCATGGAAATCTGCGGCGGGCAGACTCACGCCATCATGCGATACGGTCTGGACCAACTTCTTCCTCCTGAAATAGAGTTGGTCCATGGGCCGGGCTGTCCGGTCTGTGTAACGCCGCTTGAGTTGATTGACAAAGCCCTGGCTATAGCCTGCCAACCCGATGTAATCTTTACATCTTACGGGGACATGTTGCGAGTTCCTGGCTCTGAGAAGGACCTGTTCTCGGCCAGAGCGAACGGCGCTGATGTTCGCGTCGTTTACTCCCCCTTGGATGCGGTCAAGATAGCCCAAGAAAACCCCGGGAAAGAGGTAGTTTTTTTCGCCATCGGCTTCGAAACGACGGCGCCGGCAAACGCCATGAGCGTTGTCCAGGCAAAAGCGCTAGGTATACAGAACTTCAGCGTGCTCGTCTCCCATGTATGCGTCCCTCCAGCCATGCAGGCGATTCTTGGTTCCTCGGCCAATAGAGTGCAGGCTTTCCTTGCCGCCGGACATGTTTGTGCCGTGATGGGTTATTGGGAATATCCCCCCATCGCCGAAACCCACAAAACTCCCATCGTGGTTACCGGCTTCGAGCCTGTCGATATTTTGCAGGGTATCCTCCACGCCGTTCGGCATCTCGAAGCTAGCCAATGGGTTGCTGGCAATGCTTACTCGCGAGCGGTGACGTTCAAAGGGAACCAACCGGCCCAAAAGATCATAAACCAGGTGTTCGAGTTGTGCGATCGCAAGTGGCGTGGAATTGGCGCGATCCCTATGAGCGGCTGGTGTTTGCGATCAGAATTTGCTGAATTCAATGCGGAAACCCGTTTCAAAGTCGAACAGATTCAGCCTGAAGAATCACCCTTATGTATCTCCGGGCTCATCCTACAAGGTTTGAGTAAGCCAAACGAGTGTCCCGCTTTTGGCCAGGAATGTACCCCTGAAAGACCTCTTGGGGCTACAATGGTGTCATCGGAAGGTGCCTGTGCAGCTTACTATCGCTACAGACTGCACTTTGCCAACGTTTAATCGAGCCAGGTTTTCCCAGGCAACAGAAAGAAACGATGTTCGATCATTTTAATCTTCTTGCCCCTTTTTACGAACGCCTGATTCCGGCGCCAGACACGGGCCGGCTCGAATATTTATTGGATCTACCAATTACGGGCCGGTTACTGGATGCAGGTGGTGGCACCGGCCGGGTATCCTCGCTTTTACAGCCGTTTGTGACCGAGGTCTTCCTGACAGACGTGTCACTGGGCATGTTGCAACAGGCAAAGAAAAAGGAAATCCTCGCTGTCTCGCTGGCTCACGCAGAAAATCTGCCGTTTCCAGGGGAACTGTTCGACCGCGTATTGGTTGTTGACGCCTTACATCATTTTTGCAATCAAGAAATAGCCATCAAGGAACTTCTGAGAGTTCTGAAAACAGGTGGGCGAATGGTGATCGAAGAACCGGATCTGCGCAGGTTCAAGGTTAAATTGATTGCCCTGGCTGAAAAAGTGACCCTCATGCGCAGCCAATTTTACTCACCGGAGAAGATCGCCCAATTTGTCAGCAGCTTGGGCTACTCACTGCGCATAGAAAGGGATGACAAAATTACCGCATGGATAGTGGTGGATAAATGAGTGAACAGATTACTCTAGAAGGACCGGTATGCCCGGTTCCTATACAAAAGCGTGGGCAGGTGATCATGGGTCATGGCAGCGGTGGCAAGCTGTCCCAAGATCTAATCAACGATCTATTTTTACCACAATTTGACAATCCAATCCTGCGTGCCGGAGATGACGCTGGCCTGATTGAGATCGCACCAAACAAACGGCTGGCCATCTGCACCGATTCCCATGTCGTTTGGCCTTTGTTCTTCCCCGGGGGTGATATCGGCCGGTTGGCGGTCTGTGGCACTGTAAACGACGTGGCTATGATGGGCGCCCGGCCTCTTTACCTTACGGTCGGCTTTATCTTGGAAGAAGGTTTGGAACTTGGCCTGCTACAACGGGTCGTTTCATCGATGTGCGCTGCTGCCCGCGAAGCCGGTGTCCAGATAATCGCCGGGGACACCAAGGTTGTCGAACGAGGCAAAGCCGATGGTATGTATATCAACACATCTGGCGTGGGTCTTGTTCAAGAAGGGACTCAAATTGGCGGCGCTCAAGCCCAACCGGGTGACCTTATCATCCTCTCCGGTCCAATTGGCGATCATGGCATCGCCGTCCTTAGCGCCCGCGGCGAGTTAGGTTTTCAGGCGGATGTTGAGAGTGATGTGGCCCCGCTTAACCATTTAGTCGGCGCCATGTTGTCTACCGAAGCGCCAATCCATGTTCTTCGCGATCCCACTCGCGGCGGCGTTGCCAGCACCCTGAATGAAATCGCCCGGCAGTCCCAAGTTGGCCTCATATTAGATGAAGCCAGCATCCGGGTTCGCCAGCCGGTAAGGGCTGCCTGTGAAATGTTGGGGTTTGACCCGTTGTATATCGCTAATGAAGGACGTTTGCTGGCTATCGTCGGTCCCAATGATGCCGATCGCTTGTTAGGAAATATGCGCCAAAATCGATATGGTGAAGAGTCGGAAATTATCGGCCAGGTTACTGACAGGCCGGTCGGTCGGGTTCTGCTCAAGACGACCATTGGCACAACACGGATTGTTGATACACTATCTGGAGAAATGTTGCCTCGGATATGTTAACGAATCCTGTTTCATCCTGAAACAGGAGCAGGCCTCTGTGATAAATCGCTGTTTATGGCAGTAAGTATTACCGGTTATTGTTTTCCTTATCAGCCGTCTAAACCACAACTTTCATCAAGAATGGACTCCACACGAACCAACAACCTGAGCCGTCGCTGGCGCTCACAGGGAAGCATTATATTAATCATTTGCCTGGCCTTTGGGTTGCGAATCTTCCGGCTGGCAAACCAAAGTTACTGGTGGGATGAGCTTTCCACAGTTGGCAGATCCGCGATTTCTATGTCGGAGATGTTGAAAAACCTCATTAATAATACCACCCATATGCCCTTGTACTTCACCCTCATGCAAGGCTGGGCAAGCCTGGGTGAAAGCGAGTTCATTCTTCGGTATTTTTCAGTGATCATGGGCGTATTAACGGTCGCCCTTATCGCGCGAACCGGTAGATTTATTGGTGGCTGGCCCGTTGGAATCGGGGCTGCCCTCTTATTGGCTATTTCGCCCTTCAACATCTGGTATTCGCAAGAAGCCCGTATGTACTCGTTAGTGGCCTTCAGCATCCTGGCGGCAAACTGGTTCATCCTAAGAATCCTGCACGGAGGTGGACGGAACCATTGGATTGGCTATGCTGTGGCCATGTTTATCTCTTTGTACAGTCACTATCTGACCGTCTTTATCCTCATTGCCCACTACGTATTTTTCTCGTTACACTACCGAATAGACAAACGTTTATTGCGCCAGTGGTTACTATTTGGCGGTGCTGTTGGACTCCTTTATGGCCTTTGGATTGCCGCGATATTGTTAAACGGTGGCTTTAGGAACGCTCCCATCGGCTGGATACCGGCCGCTCGTTGGTCACAACCATTCTTTACCTTACTCTCGCTTGGCATTGGTCCCACGATCAATCCAGCCAATCCGCTTGTCTATATTGTCCTGATGATCTACTTAATCGCCCTGGTTTATGGTTTTTTCACTTACTTTCGCTCTACCTCCCCTGGTATAGGCATTACACCTGAACGCCGTCAAATGATGACTTACAGGCTATTGTTGCTCTGGTTGTTCCTGCCGATTGCCCTGGTATATCTCATATCGCTGGATCTACCAATTCCTGAGAAACGCTCTTTATACATGGACCGTTACCTGATTACTTGTCTGCCGGCATTAATTCTATTGGGCGCTTGGGGATTGGCTACAATCTCCAAAATACCTCGATGGCGATGGGTATTACCGGCCGGTATAGTGCTCATCACAATAATCACGGCAACTTCTTTGCGAAATCTCTATTTCGACCCTCTATACGCTCGCGATAACTGGCGGCAAGCGATGGAATATATGGCCGAAAATTGGCAGCAGGATGATATCTACCTGGTCAAGCCAAGCCAGACCATTGTGGCCTATCACTACGGACATAAAACTGACGAATATGCTTTCGTGCCCTATTTATCCGAAACTGAGGATAGGAAGCGCTTTTTCGAAGAAGATATTGATGATTGGGTCGCCTCATTAGCTGAAAACTCTAACCGCGCCTGGCTCATTATGGCCTTTGAGAATGCAAATCCTCATGGTTTCCCTCAAGATCGCAATGAGGCAACTCTTCACGGAGGAGCCGGCGGGTCTATTGAAGTATGGATGGATGAAAGCTGTCGCCGCCTGGACCAATGGCGGTTTACCGGAATTCGGCTAACACTCTATGATCTAGCTACTTGCCAAACCCGGAAATCAGCATCCTGATTATTCCCACCTCCCTGAAACATCATCGCCTATAACCTTTCCACATTCGATCGCAACGGCGTCAATCAACTCCCTTCATCAATATGACATTTACCACCCAAAAACCATGACGGTTGTCACTACATCACGGTAACTCACCGCTGTAATATAAGGCTAACCTTACATTATTTGATTTGGATCACCTTAATTTCGGAACTATGACCCTTCCAATGTGGAAATTGTTGAACTAACTGCCATGGGCAACACCAGTGAAAGCGTAGAAATGTATCTTAAGAGCATCGCCGAATATGGCGGTGTTCATGACCCGGTACCGATCGGCCGCGTTGCCGAACGTCTCGGTGTGTCTCCAGTCTCAGCCAGCGAAATGATGAAGCGTTTGGGGGAACAGCATCTAATTAATCATTTGCCTTATAAAGGTGTTGTTCTTACTGATCGCGGGCGACTCTTGGCGAATAGCGTCATTCGCCGTCAGCGACTTTGGGAATGTTTTTTAGTTGACGAGTTAAAGTTAGACTGGGCCCAGGCCTATGATTTATCCTGCAATCTGGAGCATGCTACCTATTCAGAGGTTACTGAAGCACTGGCCTCCTTCCTTAGACATCCGCAACAATGTCCCCACGGAAACCCTATCCCTGGTGAAGATGGCTGGGTTGATGAACATCAATTCAAGCCGTTACTTGACCTGG
>Ga0307377_10002581_pt1 | contig 21231 bp, 20 predicted proteins | sample TR3MG_FD_202535 | JGI IMG/M metagenome (GOLD analysis project Ga0307377, IMG submission 202535) | Soil microbial communities from Risofladan, Vaasa, Finland - TR-3 | ecosystem: Environmental > Terrestrial > Soil > Coastal area > Acid sulfate soil | place: Finland: Risofladan, Vaasa | collected...
CCATTCGGGAGCATGGGCACGCGGAGGGCGGAGCAGGGGCCCCGGCGGGAGCCGGGGATGCGACCCCGGAGCGGGCCCGGGATGCGGAAATTGACTACGCTTACTATTTCTCCAACAGCTTTCTCTTGTCCTTTACCTTGGCCCATTCGGGAGCATGGGCACGCGGAGGGCGGAGCAGGGGCCCCGGCGGGAGCCGGGGATGCGACCCCGGAGCGGGCCCGGGATGCGGAAATTGACTACGCTTACTATTTCTCCAACAGCTTTCTCTTTTCTTTGACCTTGGACCATTCGTCCGCATCCCCCGGCGCATCCTTGCGCTCTATGATCGGCTTCCATACTTTGGACAGCTCGGCGTTGATCGCGGTGAATGCCTTCTGGTCGTCGGGCACGTCGTCCTCCGCGAAAATTGCTTCCACCGGGCATTCGGCTACACACAAGGTGCAATCGATGCATTCGTCGGGGTCGATGACCAGCATGTTCGGCCCTTCACGAAAGCAGTCCACGGGACAGACGTCGACGCAGTCGGTATATTTGCATTTGATGCAGGATTCGGTCACTACATAAGTCATGGGTAATATCCTGAAATGACGGCCACGAAACTCGAGCGCAGGGATTTTACCATAGCCTTTTCGTGGAGCGTCGCTGTCGGTTGTTCGCGGCTCGAAACTTGAAATCCGCCGCAGAGCCCCCATATCTTCGAGGTGGCCGGCCCCTGCGGAAAGTCCGAAATAGGATTAGAATCTGAATTCACGCCTCCCCGGGTTTCGCGGGCGCCGATCGCGAACCGTTCCTAACCACGAACACAAACACGATCCACGTACAACGAACCACCAACCGTCAACCATGAACACGAGGACTGCATGAGCGAACATATCCAGCACGTTACCGATGCGACATTCGAAACCGAGGTGCTGCAAGCGCAAAGCCCGGTGCTGGTCGATTACTGGGCCGAATGGTGCGGCCCGTGCAAGGCGATCGCACCGACCCTGGAGGAGGTTGCCAAGGAGTATTCGGGCAAACTCAAGGTGACCAAGGTCAACGTCGACGAGAACCAGGAGATTCCGCGCAAGTACGGCATCCGCGGCATTCCCACGCTGATGCTGTTCAAGAACGGCAACATAGAGGCCACCAAGGTCGGCGCTCTGTCGAAATCGCAGCTCACCGCCTTCCTTGACAGCAACATCTAGACCCTCTATCCTTGCGCCTGGAGCGTCACCGGCGGATTTTCTCAGAGGCTGTTTCAGAATTGCCGAAGCGGCCACTGGCGTAGGGGAGCATGAGGGGAAATACACTCTCATATCGTAACCACCCCAGCCGGATCCAGACGCCAGTTCCTCCCTGTTGCAACCCCCAAGGCCTCTTTTGCCTTTTCGTTCCACATGATTCATTTCGTTCTATACGAGCGTTTCCCGCATGCAATTATCCGAGCTTAAAACCCTGCACGTCACCGAGTTGGTCGAGATGGCGGTGGGACATGAAATCGAAGGCGCCAACCGCCTGCGCAAGCAGGAACTCATTTTCGCGCTGCTGAAGAACCGCGCGAAGAAGGGCGAATCGATATTCGGCGACGGCACGCTGGAAGTGCTCCCAGACGGCTTCGGTTTCCTGCGTTCGCCCGACACCTCATACCTCGCCTCGACCGACGACATCTACGTCTCCCCCTCCCAGATCCGCCGCTTCAATCTGCATACCGGCGACACGATCGAGGGCGAAATCCGCACGCCCAAGGACGGCGAGCGCTATTTCGCGCTGGTCAAGGTGGATAAGGTCAACGGCGACCTGCCGGAGAACTCCAAGAACAAGATCCTGTTCGAGAACCTGACGCCGCTGCACCCGGATGAGGTGTTCAAGCTGGAGCGCGACATCAAGGCCGAAGAGAACATGACCGGCCGCATCATCGACATCATCGCGCCCATCGGCAAGGGCCAGCGCGGGCTGATCGTGTCTCCGCCGAAGGCGGGCAAGACGGTGCTGATGCAGCACATGGCGCATGCGATCATCGCCAATCATCCCGACGTAGTGCTGATCGTGCTGCTGATCGACGAGCGTCCTGAGGAAGTGACCGAAATGACGCGCACGGTGCGCGGCGAAGTGGTCGCCTCCACCTTCGACGAGCCGGCCACGCGCCACGTGCAGGTCGCCGAAATGGTCATCGAAAAGGCGAAGCGCCTGGTCGAGCACAAGAAAGACGTGGTGATCCTGCTCGATTCGATTACGCGCCTCGCGCGCGCCTACAACACGGTGGTGCCGGCCTCTGGCAAAGTGCTCACCGGCGGCGTCGACGCCAACGCATTGCAGCGGCCGAAGCGCTTTTTCGGCGCAGCGCGCAATGTCGAGGAAGGCGGCTCGCTCACCATCCTCGCCACCGCGCTGATCGACACCGGCAGCCGCATGGACGACGTGATCTACGAGGAATTCAAGGGCACCGGCAATATGGAAATCCATCTTGACCGGCGCATGTACGAAAAGCGGATTTTCCCGGCGATCAACGTCAACCGCTCGGGTACGCGCCGCGAGGAGCTGCTGATCGCGAAGGAAGTGCTGTCGAAAGTCTGGGTGCTGAGGAAACTGCTCTATCCGATGGACGACCTGGAAGCGGCGGAGTTTCTGGTCGACAAGATTCGCGCTACCAAGAATAACGCGGACTTTTTTGATTCTATGCGCCGAGGCTGACGCGGTTCGAACCACCCTACCCGGAGCGAGCGCTCTGGAACAAAAAAGTCCCTGCCTGCTTACGGGGTCGCATCCCCGGCTAGCGCCGGGGCCCCTGCTCCGCCCTCCAGCAGGCTACTTCTTCGACTCGTTTCGTACCACTGACGTTACAGTTACTTGCTCAGCGTGTTGATTTCTGGGATAATCGCCGCCTCTTGCGGCTCCTATTTCCGGACCGCGCCGAAAGGAAAACCCATGAAAACGAACATCCATCCCGCCTATCACGAGATCAAGGTTATCTGCAGCTGCGGCAACACTTGGCAGACGCGCTCGACCATGAACAAGGAGCTGCACGTCGAGGTATGCTCCAACTGCCATCCTTTCTACACCGGCAAGCAGAAAATCGTCGACACCGCCGGCCGCGTGGAGAAATTCCGCCAGAAATACGCGAAGAAGCCCGAGGCCGCGGCCAAGACGGCCTGAAGGCCAAGTCTTCCCCTGGAAAAGGCAGCTGCGGCTGCCTTTTTTGTTTTCCCGCCGAGTAAAATGAGCGCATGAATCCCAAGGGTGGAACCACTATGGGTGCAGACACTCAAGGCGGTCGTAAAGTGTCCGGCGCACGCATCAGGCTGCCGCTCGCGCGCATCCCCCTGTTGATCCTGGTAGCGATCTGGCTGCTGCCCGGCCTGATCGGCCATGATCCCTGGAAAAACGAAGACGCCATCGGCATCGGCATTGCGCATCAGTTCGTCGCCCACGGCGACTGGTTGCTGCCGCGGCTCGCGGGTGAGTACTACCCCGACGACGGTCCGCTGTTCTACTGGATCGCCGCGGCATTCGCCAAACTTTTCGGCGGGTTCATGCCGCAGCACGACGCGGTGCGCCTGGCGGCCGGCGCGTGCATCGCCCTGGCGCTCGTATTCCTGCGCCTGGCGGGGCCCGCGTTCCATGGCAGGGACAGACACGATAACGACAGCCGCAGCGACGAGATCCGCGGCGATAGCGTCATGCTTTTGTTCATGGGCTGCCTCGGCCTGCTGGTGCATGCGCACGAGGCCATCAGCGAAACGGCGCTGCTCGCCAGTCTTGCCTGCGCCTATTACGGCGCTGCGCTGGTCGGGAAGCGCCCGTATGCAGCCGGCATCGCGCTCGGCTGCGGCCTGGGCGCCGCATTTCTTGCCAGCGGATTCGTTCATATTCTGCCGTTCCTCGTCGCCCTGCTCGTGACTCCTATATTCGTGCCGGATTGGCGCAGCCGCGGCGCCGGGCTCGCCCTTGCTTGTGGCGCGCTGGTTCTCGCCCCCTGGGTGCTGATCTGGCCGACGCTGCTTCATGCGCGCTCGCCCGCGCTGCTTGCGGCCTGGCTGCATCACAACGGTCTGACTGCCCTTGCGCAGACGCCCAGTCTGGCTGTCGCTGGGGAGGAACTGGGCACACTATCCTGGTTCGCCTGGCCGGCGTGGCCGATCGCGCTGTGGGCGCTATGGCTATATCGCAGAAAGCCCAGTTCCGCACGCGTGGTGCTGCCGCTGGTTGCGCTGATCGCCGGACTGGGCATGGTGTGGATTTCGCGCGCGCAGGGCGATTTGCCGCTGCTGCCGCTGCTGTTGCCGCTTGCGCTGCTGGCTGCGCAGGTGTTGGGCGACCTGCGCCGCGGCGCGGCCAACTCGCTTGCATGGTTCGGCGCCATGACCTTCAGTCTGCTCAGCGGCCTCGTCTGGCTCGGCTATGTGGCCGTCCACACCGGGTTTCCGCCGCGCATCGCCGCCAACGCGGTGCGCATAGAGCCCGGTTTTGTCGCGCACTTCGCCTGGCTGCCGTTCATCGCCGCAGTCGTTATTACGCTCGCATGGATCGCCTTGATTCTGCGCAGCCAGAACGCGGCGCAGCGCTGCGTTACCTTCTGGGCCGCGGGCGTCGCGCTGTTCTGGGCATTGACGGTGTTGCTGTGGATGCCCTGGATCAATCACGGCAAGAGCTACCGGCCGGTGGCGCGTTCCTTGCTGGCGCACCTGCCCAAGCATGCCGGCTGCATTGCCAGCCACGGGCTGGGCGAAGCGCAGCGCGCAGCCTTCGACTACCACGCGGGCATCGTCACCGAGCGCACCGAGATTCGGCCACGGCCTGACTGCAGCCTGTTGCTGGTGCAGGACAATGCCCGGCTGCCAGAGGCAAACCCGGGCGCGCAGTGGAAAGAAATCTGGGTCGACCACCGCGCGGGCGACCGCGCAGAAATATTCCGGCTTTACGAGAAGGTCAAACCGACACCATGAACAGGCACGGGCCGAATCAAGCGGGGCGGAGCGCGATCGGCGAGGCGCAGCGAGCAGGGCGGGGTGCGCAGGTGTGGATGAGCTGATCTAATATGGACACTCAAATCAAGCCGATTTTTTCCTATCGAAAGCACTGGGCGCAGCGCTTCGGCATCGCCCCTTTCCTGCCGATGTCGCTGGCCGAAATGCAGGCGCTCGGCTGGAATGAATGCGACATCATCATCGTCACCGGGGACGCCTATATCGATCACCCGAGTTTTGGCATGGCGCTGGTGGGGCGGCTGCTCGAAGCGCAGGGATTTCGCGTCGGCATCATCAGCCAGCCCGACTGGCACTCGGCCGAGGACTTCCGGCGCCTGGGCAAACCGAAGCTGTTCTTCGGCGTCACCGCCGGCAACATGGATTCGATGGTCAACCGCTATACCGCCGATCGCAGGACCCGCTCCACCGACGCCTACACGCCGGGCGGCGCTCCCGACAAGCGCACTGATCGCGCGCTGACCGTCTATTCGCAGCGCTGCCGCGAAGCCTATCCCGATGCGCCGCTGGTCATCGGCAGCATCGAGGCGAGCCTGCGCCGCATCGCGCATTACGACTACTGGTCGGACAAGATGCGGCGCTCGGTGCTGCCGGACGCGAAGGCCGACCTGCTGCTGTTCGGCAACGCCGAGCGCGCGCTGGTCGAACTCGCGCACCGCTTGGCCGCAGGAGCAAACATCAGGGCGATACGCGACCTGCGCGGCAGCGCCTTCATGGTGCCGCGCGGCTGGCGGCCCGAAGGCTGGACCGAAGCCGATTCGACTACGGTCGACACGCCGGGGACGGTCCATGCGCGCCCGGACCCGTATGCGATGACGGAGAATCCGCTGCCTGCGGCCGCAAGCGCCGGAACCGCTCAGGCCATCCGCTTTCACGGTCGCGACGAACGCTTGGCGGCGCGCCGCGAGGAGCGCGCGCATACGGTCATCCGCCTGCCCTCGTACGAGCAGGTGAAACAAGATCCCGTTCTCGACGCGCACGCCTCGCGCACCTTCCACCTCGAATCGAATCCGGGCAATGCGCGCGCGCTGGTACAGGCACACTCGGACCGCGACGTCTGGCTCAATCCGCCGCCGCTGCCGCTTTCCACGGCTGAAATGGATCATGTGTACGGCCTGCCCTATGCGCGCGCACCGCATCCGGCGTACGGCGAGGCGAAGATCCCGGCCTGGGAAATGATCCGCTTCTCGGTCAACATCATGCGCGGCTGTTTCGGCGGCTGCACCTTCTGCTCCATCACCGAGCACGAAGGGCGCATCATCCAGAGCCGCTCGGAAGCGTCGATCCTGCACGAGATCGAGGAGATCCGCGACAAGACGCCTGGCTTCACCGGGGTGATATCGGACATGGGCGGGCCCACCGCGAACATGTACCGCATGGCGTGCAAGGATCCGAAAATCGAGTCCTCTTGCCGGCGCCTGTCCTGCGTCTATCCCGGCATCTGCGATAACCTAGACACCGACCACGCGCCGCTGATCGATCTGTACCGCAAGGCGCGCGCGCTGCCCGGCATCAAGAAAGTCCTGATCGCCTCGGGGCTCAGATACGATCTCGCCGTGCGCTCGCCCGAATACGTGAAGGAGCTCGCGACCCACCACGTCGGCGGCTACCTGAAGATCGCGCCGGAACACATCGCCGAAGGTCCGCTGTCGAAAATGATGAAGCCCGGTGTCGGCAGCTACGACAAGTTCAAGGCGCTGTTCGACCGGTTTTCGCGCGAGGCGGGCAAGGAGCAGTATCTGATCCCCTATTTCATCGCGGCGCATCCCGGCACCAGCGATGAAGACATGCTCGAGCTCGCGCTGTGGCTCAAACGAAACGGCTTTCGCCTGGACCAGGTGCAGACTTTCCTGCCGACGCCGCTGGCGCTGGCGACGACCATGTACCACACGGGGAAGAATCCGCTGCACAAAGTGTCGGCTGCGTCCGAACAAGTCAGCGTGGTCAAGAGCGGCCGCCAGCGCCGCCTGCACAAGACCTTCCTGCGTTATCACGACCCCGTGAACTGGCCGCTGTTGCGCGAGGCCCTGCAGCGCATGGGCCGCGCCGACCTGATCGGTAACGGCAAAAAGCATCTGATCCCTTCGTTCCAACCTGCGGCCGCCGGCGCGAGCCTGCAGCGTGTCGGCGAACGGCAGGCGGCCGGGCGCGCTGCGCCGCTACGTCGCGAGGCTGTCCCTGCAAAGCCCGGCGGCAAACTCAAGCACGCGCGCCGGCCGTAGGGCTTATCGGAAACCAGTACGACGGTAATGTCTTATGCGCAGGAAGGGTCGTTCGACCGGATTTCGGTTCTGGTACGATAGATTTGGCTGCCATAACGGTCGCACGACTAATGCGCTTTGCACAGGTTTGGACTAAAATCCTTCTATGCCTAACAGACGTTCAAGCAAGACCCAAGATCTAAATCAGATTGCAGCCGAGATCCTCGAGGAGGCGCTAGGCGAGCCCGCACCCATTACCCCGGCCGGCAAGAAAAACCCTGCCGCCGCGGATCCGAGGCGCGTACGCAAGCTTAAACGCGGCGCGCCCAAGGCCAAAGCTAAGACCAAAGCTAAAACCAAAACCAACGCCAAGCCGACAGCTAAGCGTCTCTCGCTCAAGGGGAGGAAGGCATGAGCGAAAGCAAATTGGATATCGATCGCGCGAAGGCTCTGGTGGACGAGATATCGCAAAATCTCGCCGACTTGCCTCAGGACAGCGCGAAATACGCGCAGTTGCGCGCGGAAGTAGAAGATCTGAAGACTATTCTTGCGAGCTCCGATGCGCATCTTCCGATGATCGAGGACAGGATGAAATCGGTACACGCTTCCTTTGATCAATCGGCTGCCGGGCTTCGTGCGGACGGCATTCGGGTAGGCATTTTTCTGAGAGAAATCGGCCGCATGCTCGGGTTGGACTGAAAACCGCATGCCGGTCACCGAAAAGGCAGAGAACCGCTACGAGGTCTAACAAAACGAGGGGAGATCTCCCCTCGTGCTCCCCTAAATCAGGCGCCTGGGGGAGATTTTGGTAGGCGCTCTACGCGCTTGCGTCGACGAGTACCGACTCGCGATCGTAACCGCTCGCGCCATCCGGAAACGCTTCCTGGCGGTGCGCGGTCTGCAGCTTCCCCTGACCGTCGGTCGCGCGCACCTCGAGCGTGTACCGCGCTGGGCCAGGTTTGTTCCACTCGTAGCGCCACAGGCTCCAGACATTTGGCGTTTGCGGGCTGACCAGCTTGCACTCGACCCATGTCGCGCCGCCGTCGAGCGAGATTTCGACTTTCGCGATGCCGCGCTTCCCCGCATACGCGACTCCGGACAGCGGGATTCGCGCCTCGGTTCTGGCTTCCGGGCGTGGATCCAGGCGCGACATGGTCTTGACCGGGACTTCGCCCGCCCAACCGCGTTTTTCCCAGTAGGAAGTGGTCTGCGCCTCCGCTTGCAGCGCGATCCGCCGCAGCCAGCGCGGCTGCTTCATCCCATAGAGGTCCGGCAGAATGACCCGTGCCGGAAAGCCGTGCCCCGCGGGCAGCGGATCTCCGTTCATGCGCAGCGCAAGGAAGGCGTAATCGTCCAGCGCGCGCGCGGCGGAAACGCTGGAGTAGAAATCGTCCAGACCGGTCAACATCACCGACTTCGCGGCACCTGCCCCGCCTTGCGCCTCGGCCAGCAACTCCTTGAGCGGAATCACGTGCCACTCGGCGTTCCCGATGAGTTGCCCGCCCACGCCGTTGCCGATGCATTCGAACGTATGGCGCACCTTGCGCGTGGCGCGCTGGAGCAACTCGTTGTACCGATAGCTGCGCGAGTGCGCCCCGATACCGCCGAGCTCCAGCGTCCAGCTCGTCTGAACGCTGCGGGCGTCGAATCGCGGACGGAACGACGGATCGACCGCGACCAGGTAGAAGTCCTTGTTGGACGTGATGAACGGCGTTACCTGCGCCGGTTGCGGTGCTTTGCCCAGCGCACGCCACTGCTCGAACCAGCGCGTAAACGGAAGAAAATCGACCGCCATTACTGCGCCGGCCTGCAAGAAACCCCGACGGCTGGCGAAGCCGGAATCGGATGATCGGTCAGACGGCATCACTCACCTCGCTCGACAAATCCATCGCTGCAGCCCATGCGATGAAACGGCCGTGCGACGGCTATGTTCGCTGGAACAGTATAAAAAAGTGCGTCGACGTATACCGCGCGCCAAATTTGACGCAGGGCTCGCGCCTTTAGTTCAATGTGCCAGGGTGCCCGGGATTGCGTGGGCTGGATAGGCCCACCTGCGCAGCACCGCTTATGGCGACGGTTGAACAAAGTTCGAGCTTGAAGGGCGCGCATCCGGCACGAATGAGATCAAGAGCGCTCCAAGAAGCGCATACAGCGCCAAGGCTGCCACAGCCACATCGTAGCCAAACGTCCGTTCGCCGAACACCGTTAGAATGCCCGACCAAGTGGCGTCGCCCAGAACGCTCGCAGTGCGGCCGGACAGGTTGTACAAGCCCCAGAACTCACCGGATTTGCTCGCTGGGGTGAGGGCCGTGAGTAGGACTCGGCTGGAAGTCCAGACGCCCGCCAGGCCAATGCCGGCCAGCGGTGCCACCGCTACCGTGAACAACAGCTTCGTACCCAGGTGGAATCCGCCGATATCGAGCGTCACGCCGGGTTTGATCAGCAACACCAGGGCAAAAAGGACGAGCCAGATTACGAGGTCCAGAAGCACTGCTTTCTTGGGGCCGATAAGCCTGATCAAGGGGCCGAAAATGGCCCAGGCCGAGATTATCGCTACGACGATCGACGGCCCGAAAAGCAAAGTCAGTTCACTCGACTTGAAGCCCATTACGTTGCGTGAATACAAGCCCATCAAGGTGATGACGGAGGCAACGGCGTTTTCGTAAAGGAAGTCCCCGATGAGGAAGCGGAACAGGTACTTGTAGCGCTGCGCCTCGCGGAAAGTCTGCCTGAGCCGCTGATACGCCGCTCGCACATCGACACGCGATGCCTTGGTAGCGGCAAAATCCGGTGCGAGGTACATGGCCGGAAACGCAAAGGCCAGATAGATCAGGCTCATCGGCAGGAACACCCGACCGGCGAGTTCGTCGGTGGGAACCAGCCTGCCGAGAGTAAGGAGACAGACAAGGCTCCCGGCGTAACCCACGCCTACGGTCATGCTGATCACGCCGGCGACGTTGCGTTGGTCGCTCACTACCGGCGTCATCGCGGAAAAGAAGGTGAAGGCGCCATTGGCGCAGATGTATGCCAGGATAAAGAGACCCATGGCTACCGGTACCGTGCCGGTCCAGGCCAGCCCTGCGGTCGAAAGAACGACGCCGAAAACAAAGAATCGCAGATAGGGCTGGCGCCGCCCGCTATTGTCGGCGGCAGCCCCGAGAATCGGCGAGATTACGGCAATGACCAGGGCGCCCGCGGTTACCGCCCAGCCCAGGTCGGCTCCGGGCTCCTTGAGCACCACCTGCAGGAAAGTGCCGAAATAGGTGGAGACGATGATCAGCGACCACGCCGAGTCCCCCGCCTCGAACAGGGAATATTTGTAGAGGATTTTCCACCAGGGTGTCCGGCGCTCGGGAGCGAGCGGGGGGGCGGCAGTTAGCTTCACCTTGAGTGCTCCAGTGGCTGAGGATCGGACGCGGATCTACGGCCGGTCAAGACCGGTCATATTCAATCGGACGCGGATCTACGGCCGGTCAAGACCGGTCATATTCAGTAAGCGCATCGGCGGCGACCTTGACTCAGCGGCCGCCCGAGAGCGTCAGGATGCCTCCTATCATATAGGCGGCTTCACCCGACAGCAGCCACAGGATCGCCTCGGCGCATTCCTCCGCCGTGCCCAGGCGCCCCATCGGCACCATGGGAATGACGGTCTGCAGCCGGTCCGCCAGCCCTGCCTCGGCGTGAATCTCGGTATTGATCAGTCCGGGGCTGATGGCATTGACGCGTATGCCCTCGGCTGCGACTTCTTTCGCGAGGCCGATGGTGAAGCTGTTGACGGCGCCCTTGGCGGCGGCATACGGGATCCATTGGTTGGCGCCGCCCAGATTGGCCGCGAGCGAGGACACGTTGACGATGGCGCCGCCCGCGCCGCCGTTCCGGGTCGACATGCGTTTCACCGCCTGCTGCGAGCAGTAGATGGTGCCGTTGACGTTCACTTCGAACACGCGCCGGATTGCTGCGGCATCGAAGCTCTCGAGGCGCCCTGCGCGTCCGGTGATGCCGGCGTTGTTGACCAGCGCGGTGACCGGGCCGAGTTCGAGGTCGACGCGCTCGAACAGCCTGACCACTTCGTCCTCGATCGCGGTGTCCGCCTGCACCATGATCGCCTTGCCGCCGCCCGCGCGGATTTCAGCCACGACTGCGTCTGCGCGCGCCTCGTTCTTCAGATAATTCACGCATACGGCGTAGCCGCGCCTGGCTGCGCGCTTGGCCGTCGCCGCGCCTATGCCGCGGCCCGATCCGGTAACGATGGCAACACCTGACATGGCTCTTTTCCTCCCGTCCGATGGGTTTCGCTCGAGCGTCGAGCGGATCGAATGCTAGCATCGGCGCGCGCATCGCGCAGGTGCCGCCGCTCCAGCCCCGCGCGCTCGCCCCGGGTTATGATGGCATCCTGCGGTTTATCGACGAAGGGAAGGGTACATGAACAGGAATGCAGCATCGCAGGCGCAGAAGCCGGCGAGCATACTCAATTTCATCGGCGGTGAGTTCGTCGTGGCGGAGTCGGGCAAGACCTTCGCCAATCGCTCGCCGGTGGACGCGCGCCTGCTGGGACTCGTATCCGAAGCCGGCGAGGCCGAGGTCGACGCGGCAGTTAAAGCCGCGCGCGCCGCGCTCGCCGGGCCCTGGGGAGCGCTCGAAATGGCCGAGCGCACCGAACTGCTGTATGCCGTGGCGAATGAAATCAATCGGCGCTTCGATCAGTTCCTCGAGGCCGAAGTCGCCGATACCGGCAAGCCGGCGAGCCTGGCACGGCATATCGACATCCCGCGCGGCGCCGCGAACTTCAAGATTTTCGCGGACGTGGTGAAGAACGTGCCGAGCGAATTCTTTCAGATGGCAACGCCGGACAAGAAAGGCGCGATCAACTATGCGCTGCGCGTGCCGCGCGGCGTGATCGCGGTGATTGCCCCATGGAACCTGCCGCTGCTGCTGATGACCTGGAAAGTGGGGCCGGCGCTCGCCTGCGGCAACGCCGTGGTGGTGAAGCCCTCAGAAGAAACGCCCTCCACGGCGACGCTGCTGGGCGAAGTGATGAACGCGGTCGGGGTGCCCAAGGGCGTGTACAACGTGATCCACGGTTTCGGCCCGGGTTCGGCGGGCGAGTGGCTGACGCGCCATCCGGGGATCGACGCGGTGACCTTCACCGGCGAGACGCGCACCGGAGCGGCGATCATGAAGGCTGTCGCCGATCGCGTGCGCCCAGTGTCGTTCGAGCTCGGCGGCAAGAATGCCGGCGTGGTGTTCGCCGATTGCGATTTCGACGCCGCGGTGGAAGGCATGGGCCGCGCGGTGTTCGCCAATTGCGGGCAGGTGTGCCTGGGCACTGAGCGCGTCTACGTCGAGCGGCCGATATTCGACAAATTCGTCGCCGCGCTGAAAGCGAAGGCCGAGAGCTTCAAGCTCGGCCGCCCGGAGGACGCGGCCACCGGCCTCGGCCCGCTGATCAGCGAGGAGCATCGCGCCAAGGTGCTGTCTTATTACGACAGGGCGCGCAAAGAGGGCGCCATCGTGGTCACCGGTGGTGGCGTGCCGAAAATGGAAGGCGAACTCGCCCAGGGCTGCTGGGTCGAGCCGACGATATGGACCGGGCTGCCGGAGGATTCCGCCGTGGTGCGCGAGGAAATTTTCGGGCCCTGCTGCCACGTGCGCCCGTTCGATACCGAGGACGAGGCAGTGCTTCTGGCCAACGATACCCAGTACGGCCTCGCCACCACCGTCTGGACCACCAATCTCGCGCGCGCGCATCGCGTCGCCGCGAAAATCGAAGTCGGCATCTGCTGGGTCAATTGCTGGTTTCTGCGCGACCTGCGCACGCCCTTCGGCGGCTCCAAGCAGTCGGGAATAGGGCGCGAGGGTGGTGTGCATTCGCTCGAGTTCTACACCGAGCTGCGCAACGTCTGCGTGAAGCTGTAGCCGCAGTATCGCCGGGGGCTCGCCCCCGCGTGCACGGCCTAGACAGCCCTCTTGCCGTGCGCATGGCGCTCGGTCAGCAAATACAGCAGATACTGGTTCAGGCTCACGCCCTGGCTTTTGGCCGTTCTGGCCATTTCCGCATGCAGGCGCCTGGGAACGCGCATGAGGAATTTGCCGCTGTACGCCATTTCTTCCGCCGGCTTGGAAGGCGCGGGAATCGCGCGCTTCATGCTCTTCGCGGCCTTGATCCAGGCGGCGATCGCATAGTGCGCCTCGCGGATCGCGTCGACTTCGGTCTTGCCCCACGCGTTGCAGCCGGGCAGATCGGGCACGACGGCGATATAGCCTTCGTCCTCGTCGCTCCAGAAAACCTCAATCGGATACTTCGTCATTTTCATCTCCGTACTTGTCCATCATCTTGATCAGCTGTCGCGCCTGGTAGGGCGGAATATAGCCGCCGCGATTCTGGAAATTCAGCAGATCGGGCTCGCCCGGGCGCCCGAACGCGCGATGCGAACCCTGTCCGCCCTTGTGCGCAAAGCCGATCTTCTGCGCGACCCTGCAGGCGTCGTCGAAACGCACGGCTTTTGGGTTGGTCCGGATCGCCGCCAGCAGCTTGTCGCGCCTGACCATGAGCGAATCATACTATATACGGTATCAGATCGGCGACGCGCTTGTGGCCGCCGCATAGGCGCCGCATAATCGCCGCATGTGCGGCCGCTATCAGATCGTTACCGATGCACAGGCGCTCTACGACGCGTTCCAGGTCGAGGTGGAGTTGAACGCGGGGCCGCTGGCGCGCTACAACGTAGCGCCCGCGACCGATCAGTTGGTGATACTCGAGGAAGACGGGCGCAGGGTGGCGCGCTGGCTCCGCTGGGGTCTGATTCCGCATTGGGCCAAGGACAAGGCCATCGCCTACAAGACCGTCAACGCGCGCGGCGAAAGCGTCGCGACGAAGCCCGCTTTCCGCGCGGCGCTGCGGCAGCGCCGTTGCCTGGTCCCGGCGACGGGTTTCTACGAGTGGCGCGTTGCCGACGGCCGCAAGCAGCCGTATCTGATCCGGTTCCGGAACGGTGAGTTGTTCTCGTTCGCGGGGCTATGGGAGAGCTGGGCCGGGCCAGCCGGAGAGCTAAGGACCTTTACCATCATCACCACCGAACCGAACGCACTGATGGCGCGCATTCACGAGCGCATGCCCGCGATCGTCCCGTGCCCGCAGTATGCGCGCTGGCTCGATCCCGCCCTGCAGGACCCGGCGCAGATTCAGCCGATGATCGCAAGCTATCCGGCCGCGCAGATGCAGGCGTTTCCGGTCGGCGCGGCAATCAACAATGTTCGCAACCAGGGTGCCGGGTTGACAGTGCCGGCGGGCGCGCCGCTCGATTGACGCAAGCGGATTGAGAGCCGCGTGCAATTGCATCCGCGTGAGATCGGTCGTATGCCAACAGCGATGGCTGAGGTTAGAATGTCGCCATAATCCATACCGACACGGCGTCCCGGCGCGCAGCCGCCCGGCTTGCGCAGCGGAGAGTGCCTGGCAAGGCGTCGCTGAGACGACGGGGGAACGAGCAAGCAGGCGATCAAGGGGAACCAGCCTAGTGGACCAAACGATCAAAATGGATCTGAGTCTTCAGATCGGCAAGTACGATATCCGAAGGCAGCTCGGCAAGGGTGCGACCGGCACCGTCTATCTCGCCGTGGACACCTTCTCCGGCAGGGAAGTCGCGCTCAAGGTAATCGAGCCCGAGGTGTTCCGCGACCCGCAGTTCGGCGCGGTGTACCGTTCGCAGTTCCTGAACGAGGCTTCGCTTGCGGGCAAACTTAAACACCCGCATATCGCGGCGATCCTCGACGCCGTGGTGCAGGAGGATTCGGGCCACATCGCGATGGAGGCGGTCCTGGGCGGCGACCTGTCGCAGCATGTCAGCGCCGACACGCTGCTCCCGGTGGCCGACGTGCTGCAGATCGGCTTCAAGTGCTGCGGCGCGCTCGCGTATGCATTCAACGAGGGCATCGTCCACCGCGACATCAAGCCGGCGAACATCATGCTTGCGCAGGGAACCGAGGTGAAGATCGCCGATTTCGGCGCCGCCCTGCTGCGCAAGGCACAGTCGGTGCAGACGGCCAGTATCGGCTCGCCGTACTACATGTCGCCGGAACAGCTGGAGGAGGCGCCGCTCACTCACCATAGCGACATGTATTGCCTCGGGGTGGTGCTGTACGAACTGCTCACCGGGCAGAGGCCTTTTCAGGCCGACAGCCTGGAAATGCTGGTGGAAAAGATTCTGCATCAGCAGGCCGCGCCGCCGAGCAGCCTGCGCCCTTCTCTGCCGCAGGAGATCGACCGCGTCGTGCTGCGCGCGCTGGCCAAGAAGCCGGAATTTCGCTACGCCACCTGGGCCGATTTCGCGCTCGCGCTCTCCGACGTGGGCAAGCTGGTGCTGCCGCCCGAGGCAATCATGGACAGCGAAAAATACGTCGGGCTCAAGCGTGTGGAAATGCTGGCCAACCTCTCCGACGCAGAGTTATGGGAACTGACGGCGGCGGGGCGCTGGGCGCGCATCGCGGCGAAACAGGCCATTATTCGCGAGAACGAAGCGGGAAAGAGCTTCTTCTTCCTCGCGCAGGGGCAGGTCAAGGTCACCTTGGACGGGCACTTGCTGAACACGATCGGAGAAGGGGAGAGTTTCGGCGAGATGGCCTACATCCGCGGCGGCGAGATGCCGCGGCATGCGACGGTGGAGTCGATGACGCCGATCCTGCTGGCCGAGTTCGAACCCGAGGCGCTGGCCCGGATGAGCGTGGGCGCGCAATTGCATCTCACCCGCGCCTTGGTGCGCAACCTCGTCGACCGTCTGGACCTGGCCAACGCCAGACTTACCAAATGAGCGCCGCGCGGCTTGCGCGCTACGCCCAGGCCAGGCTGCTTGAATTGTCGTTGTAGCCGGTGTTTCGGGCCACGAATCACGAACCACGAACCACGAACCACGAACCACGGGTAGCCTATGAACAAGAATGTCGGGGTCATCGGTCTGGGCGCGATGGGCATGGGTGTCGCCAGATCGCTGTTGCGCGCCGGATTTCACACCCACGCCTGCGATGTGCGGCGCGAGGCGCTGGCCGCCTTTGCCGCGGAGGGCGGCATTGCTTGCGCCACGCCGGCGGAGCTGGGCGCCGCCTGCGAAGTGGTGCTGACGCTGGTGGTGAACGCGCAGCAGACCGAAGGCGTGCTGCTGGGCGAGCAGGGAGCGGCCGGCGCGATGCGCCCGGGATCGGTGGTGATCGCAAGCGCGACCGTCGCCCCCGAATTCGCCGAAGCGCTGGCGACCAGACTCGCCGCGATGGGCATCGGCATGATCGATGCGCCGGTGTCGGGAGGCGCAGCCAAGGCAGCCAGCGGCCAGATGACCGTCATGGCCGCGGGAGCGCCGGAGCATTTCGCCAAGGTCGAGGACGTGTTCAAGGCGATCGCGCAAAAAGTGTATCGCCTCGGCGATGCGCCCGGTGCCGGCTCCAAGGTGAAGATGATCAACCAGCTGCTTGCCGGCGTGCACATCGCTGCGGCGGCCGAAGCCATGGCCATGGGCATACGCGCCGGTGCCGACCCGGCGGTGTTGTACGAAGTCATATCGAACAGCGCCGGCTCGTCGTGGATGTTCCAGAACCGGGTGCCGCACATCCTCGCCGGCGACTACACGCCGCTGTCGGCGGTGAACATCTTCGTCAAGGACCTGGGCATCGTGCTCGACACGGCGAAGAAGGCGGCGTTTCCGCTGCCGCTGACGGCAACCGCGCACCAGATGTTCCTGACGGCCGCGGCAGCCGGGCGCGGCGGCGAGGACGATGTGGCGGTGGTCAAGAATTTCCCGGGCATAGAGCTGCCGCAGAAGAAAGACTAACGGGCCATTTCAGAATTACCGAAATGGCCCCCGATTTAGGGGAGTATGAGGGGAGGCGCCCCAAAGGTAATCCCCGTAGGGGATCCCCCAAGAGGACTTCCTCCGGGGCGTATCCCCTCATACTGATAGAGGTGCTGAACCATGCTGCTCGGCTGCATCGCCGACGATTTCACCGGCGCTACCGATCTCGCCAACAACCTGGTGCGCAGCGGCATGCGCACGCTGCAGACCATAGGCGTGCCCGCTGTGCCGCCGGACACTGAAGTCGACGCGGTGGTGGTGGCGCTCAAGTCGCGCACCATACCCGCGGCGGAGGCGGTGACGCAATCGCTGGCCGCGCTTGCCTGGCTCGAGCACGCCGGCTGCCGCCAATATTATTTCAAGTACTGCTCGACTTTCGATTCGACGCCGCAGGGCAACATCGGGCCGGTGGCCGAGGCGCTGATGCACGCCTTGGGTGCGAACATCGCCATCGCCTGCCCCGCATTTCCGACCAACGGGCGCACGATCTACATGGGCAACCTGTTCGTGGGCCAAGTGCCGCTGTCGGAGTCGGGCATGCGCTATCACCCGCTCACGCCGATGACCGACTCCAACCTGGTGCGCGTGCTGCAGGCGCAGTCGCGCGGAAAGGTCGGCTTGGTGGCTTGGGCCGCGGTGGCCGCGGGCGCAGCGGCGATTCGGGCGCGCTTCGACGCGCTCGTGGCGGAGGGCGTGCACCTCGCCGTGGTCGATGCGATCAACGATGCCGACCTGCATGCGATCGCCGCGGCCTGCGCCGAGCACCCGCTGATCACCGCCGGCTCCGGCGTCGCGATTGGGCTGCCCGAGAATTTTCGCCGCGCCGGGCTGCTGCCGCCGCGCGCGGATGCGGCGGCATTGCCGCGCGCGCCGGGGCTGGCCGCGGTCATTTCGGGCTCCTGCTCGCAGGCCACCAACGAGCAGGTCGCGCACTGGATCGAATCCGGCCGCGCGGTGATCCGCATCGACCCGTTCGACATCGCCGGCGGCACGGACGTCGCCGCGTGCGCGCTGCAGCAGGCCGCCCCGCTGCTGGCCTCGGGGCCGGTGCTGTTCTACGCTACGGCCGCGCCGGAGGAGGTGAAAGCGGTGCAGGCGAGACTCGGCGCGGCGGAGGCGGGCGCCCTGGTCGAGCGCGTGCTGGCGGACATCGCGCGGGGCCTGATCGCGCACGGCGTGACGCGGCTGGTGGTCGCCGGCGGCGAAACCGCGGGCGCGGTGGTGCAGGCGCTGGGCATAGAGGCGCTGAAGATCGGGCCGCAGATCGATCCCGGCGTGCCCTGGACCGCGACGCAGGGGGCGCAGCCCATCCTGCTCGCGCTCAAGTCGGGCAATTTCGGCAGCCGCGATTTTTTTGCGAAGTCGCTGGCCATGCTGGACGGAGGTTCGAAGTGAAAGAGCAGACGCTGCGCGAACGGATGTGCGAACTCGGCCGCTCGATGTTCGCGCGCGGCCTCACCCACGGCAGCACCGGCAACATCAGCGCGCGCTGCGACGACGGCTGGCTGCTTACACCCACCGGATCCAGCCTGGGCAAGCTCGACCCGGCGCGCCTGTCCAAGCTCGACTGGGAGGGCAAATTGATTTCGGGCGAGCCGCCGTCGAAGGAAAACTTTCTGCATCTGGCGATGTACCAGGAGCGCGCGCGCAATCAGGCGGTGATCCACTTGCATTCCACCCACTCGGTCGCGGTGTCGGTGCTGCAGGAGCTGGATCCCGCCGATGTGCTGCCGCCGCTTACCGCCTATTATGTAATGCGCATCGGCAGCCTGCCGCTGGTGCCCTATTACGCGCCGGGGGACATGCAGCTTGCGCAAGCCGTGCGTGGTCTCGCCGGCAGGCACCATGCGCTGCTGCTCGCCAATCACGGCCCCGTGGTCGCCGGCACCAGCCTCGAGGCCGCCGCCGATGCGGTGGAGGAGCTCGAAGCCACGGCCAAGCTGTACTTGTTGCTGCAGGGGCGGCAGGTGCGTACGCTTACAAGGGAGCAGATCGCCGATATTCGCCAGCGCTACCCTGCGGACTGAACCTTATTTTAGGAAGAATGCCATGCCCAGATTCGCCGCCAACCTGTCGATGATGTACCAGGAGCATGCATTCCTCGATCGCTTCGGCGCTGCCGCGCAGGACGGATTCAAGGGAATCGAATTCCTTTTTCCCTATGCCCACCCGGCGGCGGACATCCGCGCCCGCCTCGACGGGCACGGCCTGACGCAGGCGCTGTTCAACGGGCCTCCGGGCGATTGGGACGCGGGCGAGCGCGGCCTCGCCTCGCTCCCGGGGCGCGAAGCCGAATTCAGGCAGAGCGTCGATACCGCACTGGAATATGCGCGCGTGCTCGGCAACGAGCGCGTGCACCTGATGGCCGGCCTGATCCGCCCCGGGGAGGAGCGCGCGCGCCACCGCGAAGTCTATGTGAGCAACCTCTCCTATGCTGCGAAACAGGCCGCCGCGGTCGGCGTCACCGTCGTGATCGAGCCGATCAACACGCGCGATATCCCGGGATTCTTCCTCAACCGCCAGGACGAAGCGCACGCGGTATGCGCCGAAATCGGCGCGGCGAATCTCAAGGTACAGATGGATTTTTACCATTGCCAGATCGTGGAGGGCGACTTGGCGATGAAGCTGCGGCAGTACATCGCCGGCATCGGGCATATCCAGGTCGCGGGCGTGCCCGAACGCCACGAGCCCGATCTGGGCGAGATCAACTACCCCTACCTGTTCGGACTGATGGATGAACTCGGCTACGCCGGCTGGGTCGGCTGCGAGTATCGTCCCAAAGCCGGGACCAGCGCCGGGCTGAACTGGTTGCGGCGGTGGCTGTGAGTCTGAAGTCGTGAGCGCAGCTGCGTCGGGAAAGGCCGGCGGCCAGAGCGGGGACGTGCTGCTGCGCCTGCTGGCGGACAATGTGCCGGCGCTGATCGCATATTACGAGCCGAAGAACCTGCGCTGCGTATTTGCCAACAAGGCCTATGCCGAAGCGAACGGCTGGAGCGCCGACGCCATCATCGGCAAGACTGTGCGCGAAGCCATCGGCGAGGAGGCGTGGCGCATGATAGAGCCGCACGTGCAGCGCGTGCTCAAGGGGGAGACAGTCGAGTACATACGCCCCATGACACTGCCCAACGGCGAGCAGCGCGCGATCGAGGTCCACCTGATCCCGCATTTCGACGAGCGCGCGCAGATGCTCGGCGCGTTCGTGCTGATCACCGACATCACCCGCTACCAGCTCGCCGAGCGCGTCATCCGCGAGAGCGAGGAGCGCTTGAGCAAATTCGCCGCTGCGACCAACGAAGGGATTTTCTTCCACAAGAACGGCATCCTGCTCGATGTCAACGAGGCGCTGCTCGGGATCATTGGCTACGCACGCGAGGAGACGATCGGGAAAAACGTGCTGGAGTTCGTTCCGCCCGAGTGGCACGAGAAGATGACGGAATACATGCGCACAGGGGGCGAGGAGCCCTACGAGGCCGAAGTGGAACACAAGAACGGCCACAGGATCGCGGTGGAGATAGTGGGCAAGACCGTTACCCTCAACGGCGAGGCGCACCGGCTGGGGGCGCTGCGCGACATCACCGCGCGCAAGCATTCCGAGGCGCGCATCCAGTACCTCGCGCATCACGATATGCTCACCGGCCTGCCCAACCGCGCCTACCTGACCGAGCGCCTGACCACGATCCTGGCGCTGGCCCGGCGCCATGGCACGCTGGTGGCGATCATGTTCATCGATCTGGACAATTTCAAGACCATCAACGATTCGCTCGGCCATCACGTGGGCGACGTTCTGCTCAAGCAGGTCGCGCTGCGCATCAAGGAAGTGCTGCGCGAAGCCGACATGGTGTCGCGCCTCGGCGGCGACGAGTTTTTGGTGATCCTTGCCGATTTCGCCGCGCCCGACGATGCGGCCAAGGTCGCGGAAAAGCTGCTGCAGGTCATCTCGGCGCCGGTCGAACTCGAAGGCCGGCAGATCAGCGCCAACGCCAGCATCGGCATCAGCGTGTTCCCGCGCGACGGCGACAATGCCGATGATCTGATCCGCCGCGCGGACGCGGCAATGTACAGCGCCAAGGACCACGGCCGCGGCCACAGCCGCTTCTATACCCCGGGGCTGGTGGACGAAGGCGTTGCAACGCTGGAGCAGGAGTCGCAGCTGCGCCAGGCGGTGCAGCGCGGCGAATTCGTGCTGTACTACCAGCCGCAACTGCGCGTCGGCGACCTGCAACTGAC